>MKWU01000095.1_pt1 | contig 155107 bp, 121 predicted proteins | sample 809101 | NCBI WGS metagenome assembly MKWU01 (sample SAMN05860141, study PRJNA318959) | sponge metagenome | host: Aplysina aerophoba | place: Slovenia: Piran, Adriatic Sea, Gulf of Piran | collected 2013-05-07 | reverse complement strand
GAGTAACGACTTCCCCCCGGTTTCGACGTCGTCCATATGCTTTCGACACTTCATCAGTGGTTCACTTGCGTTCGGCTCTACGATCCATACCTGACGAGGTCATTGCCTCGCCTTTTCCCACCTGCTTACCACCACGCCTCTTAAACGCAGCAGCGGTGGGTGGTTTGAAGCCTCCGCCTGTACGGCGGCTCCGAGGGGCCTCCCCTCATCTCTCGTGCAGCATGGCTGCACCGAGGGCTTGCGCCCTCCGCTACGCCTTCTTGGCGCACAGACATCGACATATTTGCGGCCAAGTTCCGAGAAATCAAGCAAGCCCCACTGCCCATCAAGCCTAAGTAGGTGAGCTCCGCTGGTTGACATACACCTTGAGACTATCACGCTTCACGCCAACAGCTCGCCGTCAGAGAGCGCACCTAGGGTGGCCTGCGAGGCTCGTATGTAACATGATTCCCAAGAGTTCCCGGTTCGCGATGCGGCAAGGGATTGAATTCCTCGGTGCTCCTCTCGAGTAGACTAGCTCGCCTCGTAGCTTGCTTGCAGGAGCGGCTTTACGCTCAAAGTCTTCAAGTGACCGGACGGTGAGCTCCAAATCACCTGTGCCGAAGTGGCCGGGATAGCGGAACTCCCGGCTAAAGCTCTTCTCCAGCGGATTCGTTTCTGGACTGACCTTCAAGCGGACCGGCGATTCGATTCCTGTGCAGCTCCGATAAGGCATCCAGCAATGCGGACCGGAGTCACGTTATTAGGACCTCCGCGAATGCCACTTTGACGCTCTAGACGTTGACTTCGAGCCCGGGAATGAACGCGGGATTGACCTCATAGACAAGTCCGGTCGCTTGCAACTGGCTCGCGATACCCTTCAGCCTAGCCGAGTCGTAGTTTACCGAGTATATGTACGTCACACTACCATCAAGTCTGACTAGCCCAAGCACTCCATACCACAGGAAGATATCCACGAAGGCTTTTCGCTGCTCCGGTGACGAACTCACTTTACTCATCATCATGTCTAGCTCAGCGGACGGGACCCGAACATCCACACCGAGGAATTCGTACAAGAGGTTCTCGGCTTCAGGTAGCACGTCCCGGATTTCGAGCCCGATCTCGGTCACGAGATCCGTAGAAAATGTGGACATACCTTTGAGGATATCTGCCTCTTCGATACGATCATGCCGCAGGTTAATTGCCACACTCTTGCAGTGGTTTACCAGATCAATCAGAGCCCGAGGCCTCATGAGACATCGGTCGATCAAGTATTGAGAGCTTTCCTCGCCCCCAACATGGCTCACGGCCAGCGACCGCCAACTGTCGTCGAAGGTGGCGTCAGCGTCGATACCGCTAAAGACGAAGCGACGGCGTAGGAGTTCCCTAAGCAGATCAGGATCCGTCCAGTCCAGCGCGACCTTCGATTCCTTTCCCCGGTCGGGGGTGTGTTCAACGAGAATCTCGTAGACATCGTTTCGCAAGAAGACCAGCGTCCGGCAGGAAATGTCCTGACGTTCAAGCTGTCTCTGGAGTTTACGAGTCGCTTCTAGCAGGTCGCGGATTATGACTAGATCTTCCGCTTGAATCCCGTGCGTGGGCCACCCCTTGTCGATGTTGTCGAAAAGCAGCCAGAGCGAGTTTTTGAAAGTGAGGTACTCCACCACCAGTCGCCGTAGCTTGCGTACATCATGTACGTAAAGCAATTCAGTTAGCTGGGCCTCTGATAGCCGGATCCCAGATGACTCCCCGTGCATTGATTTATACTCGTTCGCAATGTGCGACAGAAGTCCAGAAAGTCTCTCAGAAAAATCACCTTCGCTTACGTACAGGTCAGAGTAATATGTATCCCGAAGAGCGCGGTAAGGAGCAAATAGACGCGGATCTCTTGTGTGTGGAATCCGATCTTTCTCAAGAATCTTGTAGCAGATCTCAAGAAGCAGTAAGTACTCCCAAAAAGCCGTCATGGTGTGCTCTAGAGTGCCTGATGACATAAGGAGAAGTACATCTTCTTTGAACTTTAAGAGCTTGTATCCCTCTGGTTTCAGGTCAAGAACAATATTGCTTCTTGAAGAGCGAATGCGGTCACGAATGCGATGGAACAACGCCGATTTTCCAGATCCTTTCCGCCCGACTACAAGTCGAACAGCTCCGCGAAATGCACGCTGATACGCGTCAGTTTCCAGATAGTAGCTGGCGAGGTCTCGCGCCTCGTTCTCAGCTGACGAGGCACCGAGATTGATCCGACCAAGCAAATTATCGGGCAATGGAACTGTAGGTTTCACCTCGACTTGAAACGCCTCTGTCACCCTAGTAGCGAATTCAGCTATTGCGTCATCGATGTCAAGAGGACTTTGGAAGGCGACGACTAAGTCACGATAATCGAGCGGAATCGGTCCGTTGCCATCCTGGAGAAGAAGGGTTACCTTGTCCATTCCATGGGCCAAGCCCGCTATGAAGGCACTCCTGAGGTTGTGAAGCTCTTCATCACTAACAGTGCTGGGAATAAAGTGTGCGAGGACGCCGAACGACTGTGCAACGTTGTTGATGGCATCAGGACCAGCGAGTCGAGGCTGTTCGTTCGGGTCAAAACTCCGAAAGCGGAGCCGCGCCTTTTTTACGCGTGAAATGATCCGCGTCACAGAGTTAGTCTTGAACTTCGCGTCTGTGAGGTAGACAGGATCACCTTGATTCAACTCCACGGCACGAGAAGCCAACGGTTGCGAGTTTGGTGCGTCGCGGAGAATAGCGGTCAGATGTTCAGAGTTCTCGTAGCTCTTATAACCGAGGGTATCGAATACACCTAGCTGAGATAGCGATGGCCCCTGCTTGGCAAGTGATGCGTTGCGAGTCAGCAGAAGCGGCTTACCCAATCCAATCGCGTAGCCGACTTCGTAAGTGACGTTAAAATTCAGTATCGAAACATCGGCTGCAAGCCAGGACGAATTAGCGATACTGGCAAGCACCTCAGTTCCGATGAAATGCCCTGCCACATCCGTTTCGCGCCACGTCTTTGCATTTGCTGTACCTGAGTCGCTGCGAAGCCTCGAAACAGCGGTTTCGATCGTGTCGGTGACGATGCTTGGACTAGAAGGGTAGGCGATAAATCCCTGACGAGTAGGCATTGTGAGTTCCCTTGATGTTTTCGACACAGTAGCAAGGAACTGTCCAATCGGACTCAGTGTATCGCAACCGGTTCCTTGGACCCGCCCTCGAACTCACGTTCGTCGAGCACTCCGAGGAACCCGTTCAGAGACCCCGTTATGGACACGTGGGAAGCAATGCATTGCCACGCCGATAGTGGTGGCCAAGGCCAATGTTCTTGAAGTGGTCGGCCCACTCATGGGCAAGGTTTCGCTTGATTTCCTGCAAGGTGACGATATCCGGTCCTACAGATTCGGTCTTCGCAGTGCGATCGGCCGGCCCGGCGACGATTGATGTTCCACGACAGGAGCAGCATGAGGGCCTCAACGACAGACGAAGGGTCTACGCTCGCGCTTCCCTGAAGCGTTACCCAATGTTTCAATGTTACTGAGGAACCGATGTGGATAACGGCACGCGAGTCATATGCCCCGAGCCAACGAGGTGTGAACGCAGATGAGCAGGGGCGTTGTGGCTGAACCACGGATTGCCGTGACCGAAGGAACTGCTCCAACCACCGAGCTACAGCCGCAATTGCCAACAAGGCCCACTCCCATGGGCTTGTGACCTTCACCTTGAGTAGGGGGTCAGGCCTATGGCAGCGTAAATCGGTCACTATTCGCACTCACCATTTGCTGAGCGGAATCAAGAAGTCCAGCGCGGTCTCGCCCGGAAAAGCGGGCGCCCACTCAAATCCAGAAGTGGTATTTGAGGGGGTAACGAAATCCTGACATTCTGTATAAGTATATGTTTATCAGCACTTTATGTGGAATCATTGGAGGCTCGGATGGGAATCGAACCCACGAACAAACGTCTTACGGACTCTTGAGAATCCATTCATGTTATTGGTTACAAATGAGTTAAACGCGTCTCTGAGCTGGTGCAAGACCATACTGGGACCACACTGAACCAATTCGGGACACCGCCACTTCGAATGGCCGCTAGCGACTTCCTGCGCCCAGTAGCATTGTCCGTGAACTGCCGGACTCATTCCGCCTTCCGCGCCGTGCCTATGAAGTGCTTCGGGAACGATACATGCTATCTGATTGCCTCGCCCAGTACAGGTTTTACAGGTCGTCGGTATGCCAATGGCTTCCGCACTCTCGGACCGACAATCCCTTCAGCAGGTGCTCGGCCGCGAGTGCCGGCAGGACTGGCACGGATATCGATTGGCCGGCGAATCAGATTGAATCGAGCTCGATTCGCCATCGACCCCTCTAGAAGAAGCGCACCATGTAGCTGAAACGAACACCACGCCCGATCTCCGGGGCGAGGTCCTTGATGAATGACGAGTGGTTGCGATAGAGCTGGTCGCCGATGTTGAACACGTTGGCCGAGAGCTGGTGAACCGCGCCGCGCGTCGGGATCGTGTACGACGCTCGCAGGTCGACAACCGCGTACCCGGCCGTTGGCGTCTCCAGGTCAAATGTCTCGCTCTGCCGGTTCGCCAGCACGAGCTCGGGCCGAATGCTGAAGCCTTGGCGCCGGTATTCGATCCCGACGCGGCCCCGCAGCGGCGGGATGCGCGGCAGCGGGGTGCGCGTGAGCGTCGCCCGCGCGTCCACGAAATCCATCCCGAGGTTGAGCCGCAAGGCTTGATGCAACCCGATACCGAGCCGGGCTTCGGCACCGGTGAACCGGCTGTCGCGCTGCACGAAGTTGACCACCGGCAGCCCGTCCTCCTCCTCGCCCGTTGCGAACGGGAAGACGAAGTTCTGGAAATCGTAGTAGAAAAGGTTGACCTCTCCATCGACTCGTTCGGCTTGTTGCCTCAGGGATAGGTCGATGCCATTGCTGCGCTCGGCTTGGAGGCCGGGGTTGCCCACCTCGAAGATCAACGTGCCGACATGCGGGCCGAGGTTGTAGAGCTCCTCGAGCGCCGGGGCGCGGTAGGAGTGGGAATAGTTGGCGACGAAGGCTCCGCCCCGCCACAGGTCGGCGTGGACGCCCGCAGCCGCCGAAGCGCCCGTGAAGCGGCGGCGAATCGCGTCCGGAAGTTCTTCGTGGTGCTCGTCCTCCTCTTCCTCTCCGACGTGATGTTCTTCGCCTTCTTCTGCGTGATCGTCATGGCCGTGGGCACGCTCGGCGAACGCCGGATCGTAGCGGGAAGTTTCCAGGCGGCCGCCGAACTGAAGCTTGACCCGCTCGAAATCGAACTCTTCAAGCGCGAACAGGGCGAACGACTGCTGATCGATCGGCGGCGAAAGCGCCTCCTCGCCCGCCGCCGAGTAGTCGCGCTCCATGCCCCAAAACCCGAAACGACCCGTCAACGGTCCACGTTTTTCCTGTTCGAAGACGCCTCGATAGACGAACTGATCGTTGTCGAAGGTCGTGCCGATGCGGCGTTCGTCGCCTTCGAATTCGATCTCGTCGTGTCGATAGGTCCCGTAGCTCAGCTTCATCACGAAGCTCTCGAGCGCTGGTCCGAGACTTCGTAGCCCCCAGTTGACCTGATAGGCCTGTTGGCGCATGGCGAGATCGATGCGAAGCTCCTCGTGCTCGTCCTCCTCTTCCTCCCCGACGTGATCTTCCTCGTCTTCTTCTTCGTGATGGTGATGGCCGTGGAACTCGCCGGCGAAGGGAACTCCGTACTTGGCGTCGTTGGCGCGAATACCGACGCTGACGAAGCCTCGCTCGCCAAACCAGCCAAGGCCGCCATAGCCGTTCGTGGAACGGGTCCGGGAATTCTCGACTGCTCCCGTGGGCGTTGAGTAATCTCCGCTACGTAGGCCATTGCCCCCGCCCCACGCCCGCCAGGGGCCGCGGGCGTAATCGAAGCTGGCCGACCCTCCCGCCAAGGCGTTGCCCGTGCCGGCGGAACCCTGGATGTAGCCCTGCAGGCCGTCTGGATGCGAGATGAAGCCCGCATGGCTGCTGACGGCGTTCACGACCCCTCCAACGGCGTTACTGCCGTAGAGCAAGGTCGCGGGGCCTTTCACCACTTCGAGCCTGTCGAACGCCAACGGATTGAACGTCTCGGCGTGGTCGCCAGAGGTCGCCGAAATGGAACCCGTCCTTAGCCCGTCGGCCATGATCAGAACCCGGTCGCCGTCGAAGCCGCGAATCAGTGGGCGTGATGAGCCCGGCCCGAACCCCCGTTGGGCGATGCCCGTGCCCATTTGATTGCCGAGCACTTCGCCTAGGCCGGCGGCGATGTTCTCTGCGCGAGCCAGCTCAATTGAGGTCAGCGAGTGCGTCGATTGGAAGGCGTCGAAGGCGGACTCGGGCCGCCCCGCCGCACTGACGGTGATTTGCGTCTTCTGCGTCGAGAACGACAACAGCAACTCCACCCGAACCGTCCCTTCCGGAGCGACCTCGATCGCTCCGGAGACGCCCTGCAAGGCGCTTTCGAGGTGAGCGTGTAGATGGTATCGGCCGGGCCGCACCCCCTTGAACTGGAACTCCCCTTGTCGATCGGCGGTCGTCGAAGCCCCCGTTTCGAGGAGAATGACGGTCGCCCCGGCGACGGGTCCACCCGTCTGCGCCAGCAACACTTGGCCTTCGATAGCGGCGGTTTCCTCGCCGTGGATCGCGGATACCGCGAGCAGCGCCGCCACGACGGCGCAAAGCATTCGTTTCATTGGAAATCTCCCCCTTCACTCGCTCACAAACCTACCGACCGGCGCACGCAATCGCGGAGCCGGTTGAAGCAACTGGACGAGGTTCAGCGGGGAGGGGCGCGGCCGCGATTGTGCCTCAAGAGCGGCAGGACGGTCGCGCCTTGGCTCGGCTTTACGGTGGCGCGCGGAGTGGGTGGCGCCGAGTACAGCAGCGAGAAGCCAGAGACCAGCGGCGCGATATCGGCGACGTGGCAGAGCTCGCACGAGCCTTCCTGGCAATCCGGCGGCTCGAAGGCGCAATGGACCTGGGTGTAAGCGATCTGCCACAGCCCCAGAGCCAGCAGAAGCAGGAGCAATCGACGCATCATGTGGAAGGCTCCTCGGCTTCGCAAAGCCCACACTGCCGGCAGAGACGAAGGTTGACGAGGTGTGCCGTGGCGATCAACGCAGCTCCAGAGGCGACCGTCAGCGGCTCCAATGCCTCACCCACGGGCCCGAGCTTGGCCAGAGCGAGCAATATCGTTCCGGTGGCGAACAGGCCGAGACAACGCTTTCGGCGATGCCGTCGCCAGTAGCTAGGTCCGAGGCTCAGAGCGGCCGTCCCGATCGCGGCGGTCAGCAGCAATGCTTCCGTCGACTCTTCAAGCAGCCAGCCGAACGGCAAGCCCACCGCCGCTCCAAACAACAGCGGCGTGACGATGCAGTGCAGCCCACAGCATACCGACAGCGCCACCCCGGCGCGATCGATCACGACGCCTATTCCTTCCCGACGCTCGATCAGGTCGTACCGACCACCGTTGCACACTCGCGTCACGACTGCACACTCGCATCACGACTGCACACTCACATCACGATACCCTGTGAGACCGACCCGGCCGACAGCATTCTTGCCAGCGGACAGTATGATCCGGCGAGCGGCCACTATTCGGAGCGGGCGGGCAAGGCGATCCAGGAACGCAGGCCCGCCAATAGCATCCCGCGGTCGAGATTGCGACCGATGAAGACACTGGGGTACCGCGGGACTCCACCTCGGCCCAAGACCGCACGGGGCCCCCGTGCAGTGTCATGTGCACTGCCCGCATGACAATGCGTCCTGCAAGCGCCGGCGAGGTGCAGATCGCCTTTCACTCGAAACAGACCTGCTTCTTGAACGCTCAGCCGAATCCCGTAGCGGCAGGGCCGCTTCGATGCCTTCGTGTGGGAATTCAACACCAAGCGGCCCTGACAACCACCCGCGACGTAGCGCCGAGGCGAACGCTACACACCCTCTGCCAAGGCCTGCCAGAGAAGCCTACCCCTTCCAGGACGAGGAGCTCTTGGCGATTTCATGCGGGCCCATCTGTATGCATCGCAAGAAGGCCTGCGTCTCAACCCTCATGTCCGGCCGGCGGCTCGGCCTCAAGGAGGGCGACGATACCATCTGGCTCGTCAGTTTCATGCACTACGAATTGGGTTCCATTGGATCTGTACAGAGGGGCTGTTAGTCCAGCATCTGACACCCATGCGTCGTGTCGCTTTGCCGACCTGAAACACACCATCGAGAACGCCTGTCCGCCACCGTAGGAGTGCAAGAAGGCCGTCGAGGCTCGAGCCCAGAGTTCGCTGGAACTCAACGAATAGGGCTGCATTTGCTGTCCTAAGTGCATGCAAAAAGGCAGTTAGATGCCGATTTCCAGGTTGCTAGGGGAATAGATCCTTGTGACCGTTCCTCATGATTCTCTGAATGCCTCCGGTGACACGACGTCAGGAGTAGTCGGCGCCCGTCAGGCTCTCCAATACGGACTGCTGCCATTGCCGCAGTTCCTGTTCAAGTCGGTCGACCTCCTCCGGTTCGCTGCTGGCAAGGTTGTTGCTCTCAGCTGGATCGGCGCGGATGTCGAAGAGTTCCGGTCCGGAGCCCTCGCCCTCGCCTTCAATGACGAGCTTGTAACGCGTGTCGAGGATTGCCCGACGGCCATCAAAGTCTCCCTCTTCGATCTCAGGATGGTGGAAGTTCCTGAAATTGCGCGTCAAGCGGCCGTCCATGTACTTGACCAACGGGGTGGTGCCGGCCTGCAGCTCAGGATCGATATAGGGCTCAGTGCCGTGTTCCGGGTTCCTGCTGAAGCTCCAGAAGCAGACTGGCTCGGGTCTTTCGTCCATGGATCCGTCAAACACCGGCACCAGGCTGATGCCGTCCAACGGACGGTTCGGCAGGTCCTGTCCGGTTAGGTCGCACAGCGTGGGCAGAATGTCGCTGGTCACCCCATGAACCGGTGTGCTGCGGGGTTCAGGGAATCGCCTTGGCCAATCAATCACCGCAGGCACGCGTACGCCACCCTCGTACACCTGCCCCTTTTGCGCCCGCATGGGCGACTCGAAGCGGCTCTCCGACGGCGCTCCGTTGTCGCTGCAGTACCAAAGCAGCGTGTCTTGCCTGACACCTTCGTCGGAGAGGTGCTCACGCAACTCGCCTATGGCGCGGTCCATGGCTGTAATCTCGGCAAACCGTGCCTGCAGCACCCGATCCAGGCGCACCTCCGTCCGCAGGCCGGTCTCCATTGATGTGATCCCCGTGGAGCTCTCCTGCAACACCGGCGGTAGGTCGCTGTATGCTTCCAGATCGGACTCGAGACCGCTGTAGGGCTCGTGCGGCGAGCCGAACCAGATCACCACGAAGAATGGACGGCCGGCCGCGCGCGCTGTCGAAATGAAATGCCTCGCTGCATCAACAATGATCTTCGAGCTCTCGCCTTCGTGTTTCTCCGGCGGCCCACCATTGTGCGACAGGTATGGATCCATCTCGAAGAAGTTGTCATGCGAGAGCCATTCCTCAAATCCCATGGCACCCGGGCTCGTTGGAGATTCAGCCTTGACGGGCCCGAGGTGCCACTTGCCGAAGTGACCGCAAGCATAGCCGGCATTCTTCAGGATCTGCGCGATCGTGATCTCCTGCGGCCGGATCGACCAGTTCGCCGAGAAGGTCCCAATGCGATTCGGATGGCGACCGGTCATTACGCTCGCCCGGGTCGGCGAGCATACCGGTGCCGCAGCGTAGAAACGATCCAATCGCAACCCCGTCGAGGCCATGTCGTCCAGCACAGGTGTCCGCACATGGGGATGGCCGTTGTAGCCGGTCTCGTGCCAGCCGTGGTCGTCTCCCATGCAGAGCACGATGTTGGGCACTGAAGCGGATTGATCCGGCTCCGTAGAGCACGACAAGGCTCCCGCGGTGGCGGCTGCGCCGGTCAGGAAGGAACGCCTCGAAATCGGATGGCTCATGGTTGGTCGCGCCCCATCCTCTCACATCCCTCGGAAACCTCGCTCCGATGAATAGCCGCCCGCCTGACGACGGTGAGACCGTCCGCAGTTTGCGATTTCCCACGTTCGCGGTACTCTATGCCGGTGGAAACGGACACGGAGCGGCCCCACCGCCAGCTTGGCTGGTTCCGACTGATCGCGCCAGGACTCATGATGGCCGCGACCGGTGTCGGAGCCGGTGATCTGATGACCGGGACTCTGGCCGGCACCGAACTCGGCACGACGGTGCTTTGGGCAGTCATCGCGGGCTGTTTCCTCAAGTTTGTGCTCAGCGAGGGCGTGGCTCGCTGGCAACTGGCAACGGGAACGACCCTGCTTGAGGGCTGGAACGACAAGCTGGGAGGCTGGATCCGCTGGGGTTTCGCGGCCTACCTGACGCTATTCACCATCATCGTCGGACGCGCCCTGGCCAATGCCTGCGGCGTTGCAGGAACAGCGTTGCTCCCACTGGGGCCAACCGAGAGCTCGGTCACCATATGGGCGATCATCCATTCTCTCGCCGGAATGGCGATCGTGCTTCGCGGCAGTTTCAGGGCATTCGAATCGACGATGTCGGCTTTGATCGGCCTCATGTTCGTCACAGTCGTGGGTACGACGGCACTGATCTCCCCTCCGCTGGCGGAAATCGCGGCCGGACTTGTGCCGTCCGTGCCGCCGGGAGGTGGCTCGTGGGTCGTTGCAGTGCTCGGCGGAGTGGGCGGCACTGTGACCCTGCTCTCGTACGGCTATTGGATCAAAGAGCAGGACCGTAGCGGCCTGTCCATGCTGGGGCCATGCCGGATCGATCTTGCGGTCGGGAACGGAGTGACCGCTGTTTTCGGTTTCTGCGTGATCATCATCGGCTCGCAGATCGAAGTCGCCGGCAGCGGCGCGGCGCTCGCTACCCAGATGGCAGATCGCCTCGCCGTCGCGGTCGGTCCGGTTGGCAAGTGGGTGTTCCTCGTCGGCTTCTGGGGCGCCGTCTTTTCTAGCCTGCTCGGCGTGTGGCAGAGCATTCCGTACATGTTCGCCGACTTCGTGCGCATCTGGAGGGGATCGAACGGCGATCTCTCCAAGTCCAAGCCCTATCGCTTGTATGTCGTGCTAGTGGCAATCGTTCCGCTGTTCCTGCTACAAGCTCCGGTGCGGCAGATCCAGCTGACGTACGGCGTGCTCGGCGCGCTCTTCCTTCCCGTGCCCTATTCTGAACAATCGATCCTCGTGGATTGGGAGCGCCGGCCGCAACCCGTTGTGGATCAACATCGCTCTTGGAGCGGGACTCGTGTTCTTCGCCGCGCTGCCACTGCTGGACTGGTAATCCCGCTCGTGGCAGGAACGGCGGCCTAGAGATCCCCCCACCCCATCTTGTTGCGCAATACGGTGAAGAACCGCATGCTCGTGGTGTGAACGATGTCGATGGTGTGACTCGCCCTCCAGGCGCGAATGCGGTCGCCGGCTTGAAGGCTCCGGCCAACCTGGCCGTCCACGCTGAGATAGCTGGACTCCTCGCCCCCTTCCACCAGGATTTCGACAGTCGCGGTAGCCGGCAGGACTACGGATCGATTCGATAGCGTGTGAGGGCAAATAGGGGTGATGCTGATAGCGCCGACGTCTGGCGCCATGACCGGGCCCCCGGCAGACAGCGAATACGCGGTGGAGCCCGTCGGGGTCGAGAGAATGAGTCCGTCAGACCTGTAGCCGCAAATGTACTCGCCGTTGGTGAATGCCTCCAAGTGCAGCAGCCTGGCAACCGCTCCGTTCGCCACGACGACATCGTTCAGCGCGAAGAAGCGCTCGGAGGGTTGCCCTTTGCGCTCAAGGTGCGCTTCAAGGACCATCCGAGAATCCAGTTGATGGGCCGATTTGGCAACGAGGTCGAGCGCGGCGGAGAGTTCGTCCGGCCCGGTAGTCATCATGAATCCCAAGCCCCCGAGATTCACGGCAAGCAGCGGAGTCTGGCGATCCCCCACGGCCCGGGCAGCCGAGAGCAGTGTGCCGTCACCACCCAGCACGACCAGCAGGTCGCAACCCGAGGGCAGATCCTCCCGATTCACCGCGTCCGGGGCTCCCATGTACGCCGCCGAAGAGGGGTCCAGGACGCACTCGATTCCGCGCGCGGCGCACCAGTCCCGGACGATCCTGAGAAGATCCGGAATATCGTCCCGGCCCGGCTTGCTGACGATCCCGATCCGGCGAACAGTCATGACTCGCCGTCCGTCGGGGCCCACCCCGCCCCGTACATCAAGAACTCCCGGTTCCCGCCAACTCCGCTGACCGGGCTCGGAATCCAATCCACGGCTCCGAAACCGATCGCCGTCATCGCCTCGCCCACCCTACTGACAACCTGCCGGTGCTTGTCAGGATCCCGCACGATCCCTCCCTTGCCGACCTCGCCCTTTCCGACTTCGAATTGAGGCTTGGCGAGGATCACGGCCCCCGCGCCAGGTTCGAGCACATGAATCAGGCGCGGCAGAATCCTCGCGACGGAAATGAAACTCACGTCGCACGCAACGAAGCTGACAGACTCGCCGAGATCCTCCGCCGCCAAGTAGCGCGCGTTCAGTTTCTCGCGGACGATCACCCGTTTGTCCTGCCGCAATCTCCAGTCCAGCTGGCCGAGACCAACGTCCACGGCGTGGACACGCGCGGCGCCGTGCTGCAGGAGGCAATCCGTGAACCCTCCGGTAGAGGCTCCAATGTCAAGACATACCGCACCACGCACATCGATCCCGAACCGGTCGATCGCCGCTTCAAGTTTCTGCCCGGCGCGGCTGACGAAGCGTGGCCGCTGCCGAACAAGCCGGATTGTGGCGCTCGGTGGGAGTTGTCGTCTCCCGCCCGTCACTCACTCCCCCCCCCGCCATGATCATGGCCTGCGCCTTCCGCCGGGACTCGACGAAGCCCCGCTCGACAAGGAGTTGGTCCAGCCGTCCGCGTGTCAAAGCGATTCAGTCGGTATTGTCTCATGGTGACCCGCCGGGACGATCCGGCCGGAGGCCGCAGACCGTCTGCGACCTGGAATGCACTCGTGTGGGCAGACCGTGGCCGCCGAATCCTGTTAGATTCTCCGCCACGACTGCCTACGGCAGCGTCAGGAGCGAAACCGCGATCTTGCCGCCGAAACAGATCTCGACGTCGCGGCCGCCTTGCCGACCTCGGCGGTGGTAGCGGCCGGCATAGTGGTAGCAGTCGCCATCGACTGCAAACACCAAGGGGAGCGGGCTGGTGTCCACCTCGCAATCGACCATTTCAGGATCGGACGGACCCGGGGCCAGGCTCGGCAGATTGACGTTCCAGTACTCGCCTTGGGCGAGGGGCCGATCGATCAGACGCGGAATGAGACGCCTGGCCCAACTGGTCGCCCGGCGCCAGTCTTGCGGGCTCAGTACACGATCGCGGTAGTGCGACAGCGCAATCGCCGGGATACCGTGCAGCGCCGCCTCTCTGGCTGCGGCCACGGTCCCCGAATAGTAGATATCAGCGCCTAGATTCGCGCCGTGGTTGATTCCGGCGAGCACCCAATCGAAATTCGTCCGGAAGGAGTGCACCGCAATCCGTATGCAGTCAGCTGGAGAACCGTTTACGGCGAAACGGCCTTGAGCGCAGCGCAGCGCCCGGAATCCCTGGGCAGTGGTGACCTGGTGGCTGCACCCGGATTGTTCCTCCGCCGGGGCGACAACGATCGACTCGGCACTCTCCGGCAGCGCAGCCTCCAGAGCAGCCAAGCCCGGCGAGTCGATTCCATCGTCATTCGTGACCAAGAACCGCAGTGGCTTGTTCGTAGGCATCGAACGACCATTCTTGCAGAGGCACTGCTGACGGGAGTCCGGATCCGGCCTCGCCCCATGTGCTCGTCGCCGAGGGTGCTTGCCCACACTGTCGGGCTCCTCCAGCGAAACAGAAATCGGGTACGCTTGGGGATTCCATGCAATCAACCGCTCGCCGTGCGGCAATTGCCGCGATCGTCCTCCTATTTTCTTCAGCGCAACTCTCGTCAGGGGCGGATCGTCCGAACGTGGTCTTCATCCTGGCCGACGACCTCGGATACGGGGATCTTGGATCGTATGGCCAATCCGTGATTCGCACTCCCCGGCTGGACGGCATGGCTGCGGACGGCCTGCGGTTCACGCAGTTCTACGCCGGCTCGACGGTCTGCGCCCCGTCGCGTAGCGTCCTGATGACGGGCCAGCACATGGGACACACTCACGTCCGCGGCAACGCCTCGGGACCGGACATGTCGCCCCAATCCTTACGCGACATCGACGTTACGGTTGCCGAAGTCGCCGGATCAGCGGGCTACGAAACGGCCCTGTTCGGCAAATGGGGGCTCGGTGAGGTCGAGAACGAGGGGCATCCGCTCAAGCAGGGCTTCGACACCTTCTTCGGTTATCTCAACCAGGTCCACGCACACAACTACTACCCCGAATTCCTGTGGCGGGACCTCATCAAGGTCCCGTTGCGGAACACGGTGCGGCGCCTGGACCGGGTTTACGGCGGGTTTCGCGGAGGCTGGGCCACCGAACGAAACGAGTACTCCCATGACTTGATCATGCAGGAGGCAATCAAATGGATCGCGGATCGCGAGGAGACGCCGTTCTTTCTCTACATCGCACTCACCATCCCTCACGCCAACAACGAGGGCACGCGAGGCACCGGCGATGGTGCCGAAGTACCCGACTACGGAATCTACGCTGAAGAGGATTGGTCGAACCCGGACAAGGGGCAGGCCGCCATGATCACGCGCATGGACAGGGACATCGGCACGTTACTGGACAAGCTGACGGAACTTGACCTCGACGAGAAGACCCTCGTGATGTTCTCGTCCGACAACGGGCCGCATAACGAAGCGGGGCACGACCTGCTTCGATTCAATCCTTCGGGCGGTTTGCGCGGGATCAAGAGAGATCTATACGAAGGTGGTATCCGAGTGCCGTTCCTGGCTTGGTGGCCGGGAACGATCCGACCGGGCCAAGTGTCCGACCATGTCGGGTACTTTGGGGACCTCATGGCCACGACCGCTGAACTGGCCGGCGGCGAGGTGCCCGCGGGCACGGACTCCGTCAGCTTTGCCCCGACCTTGCTCGGCGAACCGGAGAGACAGCAAGAGCATCCGTACCTTTACTGGGAGTTTTACGAGGGCGGCTCGTCGCAGGCCGTCAGGCTGCGCCAGTGGAAGGGGGTGCGAAAGCCAATGCTGAGCGGCTCGATCGAGTTGTACGACGTCTCCAGGGACCTCCTCGAGAGGTACAACGTGGCCCGAAACCATCCCAGCATCATCAGCGAGATCAAGGAAATCATGGCGCAAGCCCATGTGAGACATCCGACATGGCAGCCACGTCCCCCGAGGTGAAACACCCGACATTGGCCGGCTCGAGCGGGTACCTCTTGTCGCCTTGCCGACAAGAGTGGGACTGCGACCTCAGGGTCGAGCTTGACCTACGATAAGAGTGCTGCGGGCGCGTAGCTCAGCTGGATAGAGCATCTGCCTTCTAAGCAGAGGGTCCCAGGTTCGAGTCCTGGCGCGCCTGCCACTCGCGAACGGGTCTGGGCCGTTCCGCTCCGCCAGCCTGACCCCTTCGTTTCCGCGGTTGCAAGCCCAGTCTGAATTGGTGACCATAGGGTCGCCATCATGCAACGACGCAATGCACTCAATTTGCTCGCCGGTGCCGGGCTAGCATCCCTAGCGACACCGTCCCTCCCCTCGGCCGCAGCCCAGGAAAGCCAAGCCAAGCGCGGCCTGCCAGAACTCCGGATCACCGACGTCAAGGCGATCCTGACGGCACCTCCGGGTCTTCCCCGGACGGTGATCGTCAAAGTCGAAACGGACGAGCCCGGCCTGCATGGCTATGGCTGCGCTACCTTCACTCAACGGGCCAAAGCCGTCGTCACGGCCGTGGACGAGTTCCTGCGGCCTTTTCTCAAGGGCAAGAATCCGGACCATATCGAAGATATCTGGCAGACGATGTACGTCAGTTCGTATTGGCGGAACGGTCCGGTGCTCTACAACGCGATGAGCGGTGTGGACCAGGCGCTCTGGGATATCAAAGGAAAACGCGCCAACATGCCGGTCTACGCGCTGCTCGGGGGCAAGGCGCGCAACGGTGCCGACGTGTACCGCCACGCGTCAGGATCCAGCATGGAGGATGTCGAGGACCAAGCGCGCGGCTACATGGAAGAGGGCGTGCGCCACATCCGGATCCAGGTCGGAGTCCAGGGCAACGCAAATTACGGAGCGCGATCCAGCGGCGGCAGTCCTGGAGGATTTCTTGGCGCACCGTCCGGCGGGCCGCACCAGGAGCGTATGTTCGAGCCGACACCGTACCTGCTCAGCGTTCCCAAGCTCTTTGAGCACATGCGCACGAACATCGGCGAGCAGATCGAACTCCTGCATGATGTCCACGAGCGCATCAGCAACGCACAGGCGATGTGGCTGCTCAAACGTGTCGAGGAATACCGTCCGTTCTTTATCGAGGATCCGCTCTCGCCCGAGCAGATCGGGTATTTTCGGCACATGCGGTCGCAGACAACAACAGCGATCGCAATGGGTGAACTGTTCAACTCGCCCCACGAGTTCACCGGGCTCATCGCTGAACGCCTGATCGACTTCATCCGGGTCCACATCTCCCAGATCGGCGGGTTGACTCCAGCTCGCAAGCTTGCAGCCCTCTGCGAGTGGTTCGGCGTGCGCACGGCTTGGCACGGGCCAGGCGACACTTCTCCTGTAGGACACCTCGCCAACATCGCCCTGGATGTGAGTTGCTATAACTTTGGCATTCAGGAAGCGCGTACCTGGCCGGACTCCGTCCACGAGGTTTTCCAGGGCTGCCCGCGCCTTGAGAATGGGTTCTTCTTTCCGAACGAATCCCCGGGATGGGGAATGGAAATCGACGAGCAACTCGCCGCGAGGTATGACGTCGACTCCCGTTACGAAACGCCGTTCGACTACCACTGGGGCACGACGCGCAGGCGCGACGGTTCGATCATCCGCCCTTAGGTCGACCGCCGAGGGCCTCGACGATCGCGTCCACGTCGTACACACATCCCTTCCAGGTCCCGCCGCTGCGGGCCTGCAGGGCCGCCCACAGACGGGTGTCATTCGGGAGGTCTGGATGCGGCGACAGATCCTCTCGGAGATCTCGCTCCGCAAGGATCCGACTACCCTCCGCCGCACCGCTGGAACGGCCTTTCTCGCCGACCAGGTCCACGGCTCCCTGGAGCCGATTGCAGTCGATTTCGATCTTCAGCACGTCTCCGTCAATCAGCTTGCCGATCGGCCCCCCGGCGAGCGCCTCCGGACCGACATGTCCGATGCAGGCGCCGGTCGAGACTCCCGAGAAGCGCGCATCCGTGACGACGGCGATTTCGCGGCCATACGAGAGATGCTTGAGGGCCGAGGTGATCTGGTAGATCTCCTCCATGCCGGAACCAAGCGGTCCACAGCAAATCAGCGCCATGATGTCACCAGGGCGAACTGCTCCCACCTTGAGCGCCGCAATCGCGTCCGCCTCCCGGGTGAATACCCTGGCGGTGCCCTGCTTGCGGTACACGCCGTCAGAATCGATCACAGTGGGATCGATTGCCGTGCTCTTCACTACCGAGCCCTCCGGCGCAAGGTTGCCGTGGCAGAACGTAATTGTGCTGGTCAGCCCGCGTCGCTTGGCAGGACCCGGAGCGAAGATCACCTCGTCGGGATCCACGCCGTCGAGCTGCCGGAGCCGATCACGAAACACGGTGCGGCGCTCGCTATCCGCCCACTGGTCGAGAACCTCTCCCAGTCGGATGCCAGCAGCGGTCAGTGCGTCGAGATCAAGCAAGCCCATGTCGCGGAGATGAAGCATGACCTCGGGTACGCCCCCCGCGAGGAAGACCCGCACGGTCGTGTGACCGACCGGTCCGTTCGGGAGCACATCCACCAATCGAAGGACCTGACAGTTCACGGCGGCCCAATCGTCGACGCCAGGGCGTGGAATACCCGCGCAGTATGCGATCGCAGGCAGGTGCAAGAGCAGGTTCGTCGAGCCCCCGAAAGCGGCATGGACAACCATCGCGTTGCGGAACGAGCCTTCCGTGAGAATATCCTTCGTCGAGAGGCCCGCGCGATGCTGCGCCAAGACAGCTCGGGCAGACCGTCGCGCCGCGTCCTTCCAAACTTGCTGACCGGACGGCGCGAGCGCCGTATGCGGCAGCGCGAGCCCGAGCGCCTCCGCAACGACCTGGGCCGTCGCGGCCGTGCCGAGGAACTGGCACCCGCCGCCCGGGGACCCGCAGGCCTTGCAACCGAATTCCCGGGCATCTTCGAGAGAGAGTTCGCCGTGGGTGAATCGCGCGCCGATCGACTGGACCTTGCCAGCGTCCTCTCCCGTCCTTGACGGCAGGGTGACCCCGCCCGGAACAAGCACAGATGGCAAGTCGTGCATCGACGCGAGCGCCATCATCATTGCGGGAAGACCCTTGTCACAAGTCGCTACCCCCAGCACTCCTCGGCGGGTGGGCAAGGAACGGATCAGCCGCCGCAGGACTTGCGCGGCGTCGTTGCGATAGGGGAGCGAATCCATCATGCCCGGTGTCCCCTGGGTGCGGCCGTCGCAGGGGTCGCTGCAGAATCCGGCAAACGGGATGGCTCCGCGGTCGCGCAATTCGAATGCGGCCTCACGCATCAACAGCCCGACCTCGAAGTGCCCGGTGTGATACCCGAGTGCAACCGGCGATCCGTCTTCAGCACGAATGCCCCCTTGCGTGCTCAGGATCAGATACTCGTCTCGGCCCAGATGCGCCGGATTCCAGCCCATGCCTGCATCCTGTGTCCAGCCAAATATGTTTCCGCTCGGCTGCGTGCGGAGCATCGCAGGCGTCAGCGGAAGCTGCCCCGCGGGACCTTCAGCGGCGGTTTGGATGTCGTAGATTGACGTGTCTTCCGAAGCGAACAAGCCGTCCATGCTCTATCAGTTTGGCCCATTCGACTCCCGCGCATAGTGGCGTGAATCCAAGTTGAACGTAGAATCCGGCTGCTTACCGGTCGTTCTGGTCCAGCAACACCAGAGCGTCAATCTCGAAGCCCAGCCGGACGTGAGGTTCCCCCTCCTCGGCATGGGCGAGCCGCCGCAAGTCCTTGAGGAACTGGATTTCGTCGTGCACGCCGTTCGGCGCCCTATCTTCGTTGCACAAAGGACATCCTGATTACGGCGAAGTCACAGCCATACTTAGGGGCGAGAATCTGCCGGTTGAATGCCCGAAACAGCTGATACAGAATACGGCTCTATGTATACTAAGCATCTAATTTGAAAAGAGTTATCGATGACAAAATACAAGGTCCAGTTCCAGAAAGGCCAAAGCTTGCCGGAGTTCCTCGCACTCTACGGTGCCGTCACTCAATGCCAGCAAGCCGTGTTTGCGGCGCGCTGGCCTAAGGGCTTCCTCTGCCCCAGCTGCGGCCAAGACAAGAGCTGACGACTACGCCAGCGCAAGGTCTTGCAGTGTATCCGCTGCAAGCATCAAGTCTCGCTCGCCGCCGGGACCCTGTTCGATAACACCAAGCTGCCCTTGACGACTTGGTTCCTGACCATCTCCCGTGTTACAGGAACCGGACCCCCTGTGTTAACTGTGTGCGATCGCTAGCTCACTCACTCAAGTCGGGAGGATGTTGTGCTACGTTATGGCTAAAGGTTCCCTCCTGATGATAAGAGTGCCAAGGGTGCTCTCTCCAGCAACGGAGTAGTCAGGGGGGTCATCCTTTCGGGAAGGCATCGAGTTCAAGACGTATGGCTGGTTTGATTCGGTCATACCATGTACTATCCTCTCTCTCCCACTTCCGGAAGATTGCCCAGCAGCAGTAATCGGCCACCTGTAACCCGTAGTGGGAGCGCGACTGGTGATGCAGGATCCGGTATGTCACTTTCGGCAACTGTTTCCTCACTACCGCTTGCTTGATGATTTTTTCAACGGCTCTCCGCTTCTTGGTCACCGGAATGGTATCGGTGATAACGATGATTTCCTCGGCACCTGCGGTCTGCTCTTCAGACAGCGCACGCCTCAGCAAGTAGCCCAACATCCAGGGATACAAGCGCTTGTCTTCCCGCATCTCGGGGGCGGTTCTCTGCTTCTCGTTCACCACGCAGCAAACGCGCATGTTGTCTAGATGCTCAGCGATCAGATTGAAGACGGCACTACGCACAGGCCAGCGGTCGTTGTAACAGTGGAAGTATTCGATGTCCGTGCCGGATTCGATGCAGTGGTACTTGTAGTCGTCAAGGCGGCCCCACATCGGAGACGGGCGAGATATGCCAACGCTGGTCAGCACGAGATAGCGGGTTCCACTATTGCCGAAGTCGAAGTTTCCAGACTCATCTAGGAAGACGTAGGCATACCGAGTCATGCTGTCGTTCCCTCCCGGGGAAGATTCATGGCAGCCGTGACATCCGGTAGCTCCTAATGCCGTCACTGACGTTCAGTTCGGAAACCCTAGAAGCACGTTTCGTCGATCACTCAGCCGGAACGCATACCCATTCGTCAGGGCAGAATGTTCTCCAATAAAGCCATGGCCCGGGCGAGCCAGTGCCGACTGGATCGCATGCTCATTGAAGATTCCAAGGGTCATCCATGGTATCAAGCCAAAGTTGCAGTATCAAAGCTGATCAGCCGAGTCGTAACGGCCTAGACAGATCGCTAAGGTCACTCCCAATCGCCCTTCGGCGGCCCGCCGAAGGGCTTCGGCGAAGTCCGGGTCGCCGTCGCCGCGCCCGATCGAGTGCTCGACGAGATCGGCCCGGCGTTCCCGATCGGCTAGCCCGGCGGCGCGGGCGACACCGTAGCGGCTTGCCGCAACGTCGGCCAGCGCCAGCACGAGGTGCAAGCCGATGGCGAGACCATAGCCGGCAAGGGTCAGCCGTGAGGAAACGTGCGGCCAAAGAGGGGCGCGAATCAGATCGGGAGGAGGCGCCCAGCCTAACGCGAGTCAGAATCAGCCCTAGCTCTCGGCTCTCCGCTCCGATAGCGAGCCGAAGGGCCACCCAGACCAAGTATCAAGCGCTATTTTCGTGCGGCGCGATGAACTACCGGTTGCCTACAGAGGTGGACTGGGAGTACTTGGCGGGGGCAGGGCCGAGCGGGGACCGGTATGAATTGGAGGGCTGGGCGCAGCAGCAGCTACAGCCGGGAACCGTGGACCGCTGTCCAGAGGTGGACTGCTACCGGCGCAAGCTGCACGAACTGGCCGCCGACACCGCCGCCGTGCGGACTTGGCAGACGGCTCAGGCCAGCGCCTGGTCGGCGGCCGACCGTGATGCTTTGACGACGCTGTGCCTCGACGGCCATGTCAAGACCTATGCCGGAGGCGGCCGTCTGGCCCCGCGCTTCGTGCCGCGCCAGAAGCTGTGCCTGCTCGCCGCCACCTCCTACTGGCTCAACGCCTTGGGCGGCAACCCCTTCCTGTGCTGGCACAAGCCGACCGATCCCGGCATCGTGCAGGCCGTCCGCGAGGATGTGTTGCCCGCTCTGCGCCGGGCCGAGGGCCGGCACCTGGACAGCGCGGTCCAGGAACTCGTGTGGGAGCGCAAGTCGATCCCCTCGCACGTGCGCGCCGCCGGGCCGGGGCCAGAGGATCGGATCGAGACCCTGCCCGAGGCGGAGCGCCTGCTGCGCGACACGCTGCTGATGCTCGTGTACCGTGCCGAGACCGCCATGCTGCCCAGCTTGCAGATCGGGTCGCACCCCGTGCCGGATCCGCGGGCCGTGCTCAAAGCCCTGTTCACTAGCGACGCCTGCCTGCTGCCCGATCCCGCGGCGGGGACCCTGACTGTTCGCCTGCACCACCCGACCACATGGGGGCGGGAGCGCCAACTGGAGCTGGTGTTGGCGGACCTCAACGCATCCAGAACACGGTATCCGGACACCAACCTATGGCTGGAATACGAATTCGCGGGTTAGTCCGCGGCGTTATTCCGCCGAAATTCCTAACATCGGAAATTTGGCAGAGGGGACGATCCCTGAAAATGGGCCGAGGAGCGGGAGGAACTTCCACCGTCGATCAGGCGTTTCACAGAGCGGCCTTTGCTAAGTTGGTTGCCGCGCCTCCCGCTGTGTAGCGTACTATTCGGGTCGCGTCGAGAACCACCGGTAGGCAGCCGGATTCTACGTTCAACTCGGATTACTATGCTCCTGCGAGCATGTCACACGGAAGACTGCCGATCAACGCCTCTCCCGGACCGATTCTTCGATCCGAAACGATCGACCGACTGGCTGCAACATACTACGCTTATGGAATGCGGTATTTGCTGAGAGTCGCTCCCGTCCTGATCGCTGCCTGCGTTTGGGCGGCCCCTCCCAACCTGGTCCTGATCATGGCCGACGATCTCGGGCCGGAGTGGATCTCGAGCTATGGCGGCGAGGGCATTGAGACGCCCAATATCGACAAGCTTGCCGAGGGCGGGATGGTGTTCCACAACGCCTACTCGATGCCGCAGTGCACTCCCACACGCATCACGCTGCTGACCGGCCGCTATCCATTCAGGCACGGCTGGACCAATCACTGGGACGTGCCCCGCTGGGGCGCGGGCTTCCATTTCGACCCCACGCACAATGTCTCGTTCGCGAGGCTCTTGCGGGAAGTCGGTTACGCTACCGCGATTGCGGGCAAGTGGCAGGTCAACGATTTCCGCGTCCAACCGGATATCCTTAACCGCCACGGTTTCGACGAATGGAGCATGTGGACGGGCGGGGAGGGCGACAACCCTCCGAGCAACGAGCGGTACTGGGATCCCTACGTATATACGAACAAGGAGAAGAGCAGGACGTACGAAGGCCAATTCGGCCCGGACATCTTCAATGACTTCCTCGTCGACTTCGTCCATCGAAATCGCGAACGGCCCATGCTGCTGTACTATCCGCTCGCCCTGACACACGGGCCGCTGGTTCCAACTCCCCATGAACCGTTCGCGGAGACCGCGCTGGAGAAGCACAAGGCGATGGTCCGGTACACCGACTACCTTGTCGGACAGCTGATCAAGGCATTCGACGACGCCGGAGTGCGCGAAAACACGATCGTCTTCTTCACGACTGACAACGGGACCTCGCGTGGTATCCGAGGCAGCCTGAACGGTCGCCCCGTGCAAGGCGGCAAGGGGCGGTTGACAGAGAACGGGCCCCGTGCGCCGTTCATCGTGAACGGCCCGGGCCTGGTCCCGGCGGGTGTCGAGACCGACGCATTGACGGACTTCTCCGATCTCCTGCCGACGTTCTGCGAATTGAGCGGGGCCCCCTTGCCCGAAGGTGTGGAACTGGATGGCAAGTCAATTGCAAGTGTGGTGCTGGGGAAGGATCAGACGGGCCCGAGACAGTGGATCCTGGCGATGGGAGCCGGGGCTGGACTCCTCGACGAGCGAGGCGTGCGGGGTGTTCTCGACTACGCGCCTCGCAGCATCCGCGACAAACGCTACAAGATCCAGGTTCATCACGGGGCGGTGCAGAGCTTGCACGATCTGCAGGAGGACCCGGATGAAACGAACAATCTCTTGCACAGTTCGTCGCCACACCATGTGGCGGCGCTGAAGAAGCTGCGCGCGCTTGCGGAGTCCCTACCGGAACGAGACGCACGGCCCCAGTACGATCCGTTGCCGGCCCAGCCATGGGATGTGACCATCGAAGACATGCGCAGGAGGCAACCCAGGGCGCCCGGGACCACCAACTAGAAGGGGACCAACATTGATGCGTGTGATGGCCCTGGACTGGGGGACGCGACGAATCGGGATCGCCGTGAGCGACGAACTGGGCATCGCCGCCCACGGCTTGCCCACGCTCGAGCGCAGGAACATCCAGCGGGACCTTGACGCACTGACAGGGGTGATTCGAGACCGTGGAATCGAAACCGTCGTCGTCGGAAATCCGCTGCACCTCGATGGCACGGAAAGCACGTCGTCCAAGCACGCGAGCCGCTTTGCGCGGCGCTTGGCGAAGCATGCCGGGGTCAGTGTGCGCCTCTGGGACGAACGACTCACGAGTTGGACGGCCGAGGAACTGATCCCGGCCTCCTCACGCGATCGCGGTGCCATCGATCGCATGGCTGCGATCCTCCTGCTGGAGAGCTACCTTGCCGCAAGTAAGGCGTAGCGCCTGCGCGGCTCTCGCTATAGCCATCTGGGCGGGTTGCGAGGGGAAACTCGCGCACGAGCCGTTTTCCGAACCCGTGGTCATTGAGGTCCCACGGGGGGCGACGTCCCAAGAGATTGCCGGGGCTCTGCAATCCCGAGGAGTCATTTCGTCCAAGTGGGCTTTCCTGTGGGAGCGCGCCTGGAACCGTGACGCAACGCTACAGGCGGGGGAGTATCTCTTCGAACGGCCGCTGAATGCCTCGGAAGTGATCGACATTCTGGAGTCTGGGTCTGTTCGCCTGTATCCCTTGACGATTCGCGAGGGGCTGAACCGCTTCGACACAGCCGAGGTAGTCGCATCCACCGGACTGGCGACTCGGGAGGAGTTTCTCGCTCTCACGGCAGATCCGACGATGGTGAAGGACATTTTCCCTCAAGCAGAGACCCTCGAAGGCTGCCTGTTCCCTGACACCTACCAATTGGCGAAGACTTCCACGGTGCAAGATCTCATCGGTGCCATGGTCGCTTCGTTTCGGCGTGCCCTGGATAGGGCACGTTCCCAGCGTTCCATCGCCATTGTTAACTGGGACAGCCTGATTCTGGCCTCTATGATCGAAAAGGAAACCGGGGACAAGGGGGAGCGGGCCTTGGTGTCCTCCGTCTTTCACAACCGCATGCAGCGTGGAATGCTGATGCAATGCGATCCGACAATCATCTACGGATTGCTCCTGGAGGGTAGGTTCCGCGGCCGGATCTATCTATCCGATATCACCGATCCGCACATCTACAACACGTATGTCCACGAAGGCCTTCCTCCGGGCCCCATCGCAAACCCAGGACTGGAGTCACTCAAAGCCGCCTTTTGTCCTTCCAGGAGCGACTACCTGTTCTTCGTCGCCGCTCCGGGACCACGAACGGGTCACACATTCTCGGCGACGCTCCGGGACCATAACAAGGCCGTCCGTGACTTGCGGCTCTATCAACAGGCCAATCGCTCGAGTGCCCGCTGACCGTGCAATAGATCGCGAATATCGACGAGCGGACACGACGCCTCGGTTGGGGACGGAAACCGAGCGAGTCAGTCATCGGAGCGCAGCATTCCGCCGCCAGAGACAACCAGTGGCTAGAGGAAGTCGACGGGATCGACGTCAATCGTCAAGGCAGTGGCAGGCCATTTCTGCTCGGCTGCATGGCGGCGCGCCCTTCCCAGCACTTCAGCCACCGCTCTTCGATTCGGGGACTTTATCAGGAACTGAAACCGGTGCTCGGTGCGCAACTTCGCCATGGGCGCGGAAGCCGGTCCGATCAGTCGCAAGTCACCGGGAACGGGCCTGAGGTGCTTGCCCAGGCTAGTGCCCATCGTCACAGCCGCCGAAAGATCGCGACTGCGAACGAGAATGGAGGCCATCGCCGTGAATGGCGGGTACCAAAACGCCTTGCGAAATCCTGTTTCTCGATTGTAGAACGCTTCGTAGTCCTGGCTGCCAGCGAGTGCTATCGCGTAGTGCTCGGGATTCATCGTCTGGATCAGTACTTCACCGGGCTTTTCGCCCCGCCCCGCCCTGCCCGCGACCTGGGTCAGCAATTGAAACGTCCTTTCCGCTGCCCGGAAATCGGGGCGTCCCAAGCCAATGTCGGCATCAACGACGCACACTAGGGTGACATTCGGGATGTCATGCCCCTTTGCGATCATCTGGGTGCCGACAAGCAGATTGCACCCACCTTCGCGAAACGAATTCAGAATCGTTTCGTACGAGTCGCGTGCCTTGACAGTGTCGCGGTCCAACCGGGCGATCATCGCTTCCGGAAAATGCCTGGTCAGTTCCTCTTCAACCTTCTCTGATCCACTGCCATGAAAGTGCAAGTAGTCCCCGCTGCAACCGGCGCAACGAGTCGGCACAGGCTCGGCATGGTCGCAGTAGTGGCAAAGCAGGCGCCTGTCTCCTCGGTGATACGTCAGGGTCACCGAGCAGTTCGGGCACTCAACCCTCTCTCCGCAGGACCGGCAAAGCACATGGGTCGAATACCCCCGGCGGTTCAGAAGAATCATCCCCTGCTCGCCGCGGCTGAGGCAGTCCCTTACGGACGTCACAAGCTCCCTTGAGAACAGCGGAGCCTCGCCGGTCTCGGCAAACTCTCGGCGCATGTCGACGGTCCGGACGGCTGGAAGCGGCCGCTCCATGACGCGTGTGCGCATTTCCAGCAGCACGTATTTGCCCGCCTCGGCGTTGAAGCGGGTCTCGAGGCCCGGCGTAGCCGAACCGACGACCACTGCCGCACAGGCCGACCGGCCCCTCACGATGGCCACATCGCGGGCGTTGTATCGCGGGGCTTCCGCTTGCTTGTAACTAGCATCGTGCTCTTCGTCAACGATCACGAGACCCAGGTCTTCGACCGGTGCGAACACGGCACTGCGAGTGCCCAGAACGACCCGCGCGCGGCCAAGACGGATCCGCCGCCACTGTTCGGACCGTTGCGTGTCGTTGAGCGCGCTGTGCAAGACAGCGACACGGTCTCCGAACCGCTCAAAGAACTGCGACGCCAGCGCGGGGGTCAGTGCAATTTCGGGCACCAGCAGCAAAGTGCCGCGCCCCAGGGCCAGAGCTTCGGCTGTCGCTCGCAAGTAAACTTCGGTCTTGCCGGAGCCTGTGACACCGTGGAGCAGGAAAGTCTGATAGTGCGCTTGCCGGAGGACGGCCACGATCGCATCCAGTGCCCGCCTCTGGGATTGGCTCAGCTTGAGTCGGTCGACAGTTCCGGCTGGCTCCCGCTTGGCTCGCGTGACTTCGATCCTCACCGAGCCGAGCCTTGCAAGCCTCCGGGCAGCGCGGACCACATCGCCTCTGCGCACGGCCAGGGCCCGAAGATCGTGGCTGTCTGGATCTCGCCGCAAGTATTCCAGCAGCCATTGCTCTGTGCTGGAGACTTTTTCAGTCGGAACGCTGCCGGAAGCAATCTGCACCGTGAGCGCCGCGCCTCTGGCCAGGGTCGGGTCGCGCGCTTCGACCACATCTTCGACACCAACCAGGGCACGCTCCCGCAAGCGTTCGACCGCTTTCGCCGCCCCTGGATGTTTCCGCACCAAGTACGCGAGAGTCAGCGGCTTCCGCCGCAGGGATTCAAGCACCATGGCCTCGACATCGACAGGGACCAGCGACGCCTCCGCGACGCTGAGACCCGCCGGGGTGAGCGTGACAATGCGTTTCGACCTCGTTTCCCCGCGCAATGGGAGCATCGAACGCAGCACCTCCCCGATCGGCGTGCAATAGTACTCGGCGACCCACGATCCGAGTTGGATCAATTCGGCGGTGAGAGCCGGGGTATCGTCCAGCAGCTTCTTGACGGGGCGAACGGAGAATCTCGGTTTGTCACGGTGAACGCTCAGAACAATTCCGGTGAGCGAACGATTCCCGAACTCCGCCTGTACGCGGCACCCCGCCTGAACGCGACCGCTCAACCACCTGGGCACAGCGTACGTGAACGTCTTGGCGAGGGGAACGGGAAGCGCAGCTTCGCAGTATTCTTCCGGGATGCGCGGCTCCATCACTCCAGATGTGGGGCTACGAGTTCGGTCCAGATCGCATAACCCGCCGCGCTGAGATGCAACCCATCTTCGACGAACAGATCGGGCCGGGGTTCTCCGTCGTCCCCGAGCAGCGGTGCATCAACATCGATGTACACTAGCAATTCGCTCGATTCGGTAACCGTCCGAACTCTTGCGTTCGCCTCACGAATCGACCCGATCAGGTTCCAGCGCCGGATGCTGGGCTTGATGCCTACAAACACGATCTTCGTGGCCGGGAGCGCGGCGTGAACCCGGGCAACCATTTCGTGAAACTCGCTTGCGACCGTTTCGGGGCTCTTCCCGCTCGCGAGGTCGTTGTCGCCTTCGTACAGCAGGAGGATTCGTGGCTTGAGGGGCAACACGATTCTGTCGAGATACCGCAACGCATCGGCCATCTGCGACCCACCGAAGCCTCGATTGATCAGACCCCTGCCAGGAAATGACTTGTCCAGGTCCCAGCGTCGGAAACTCGAGCTTCCCAAGAAAACGATCCCCCCCTCGGGGGGCGGGTTCGCCCTGTCGCTCTCCTCGAATGCGCGAATCGCCCCTTCCCATCGATCTGGACCACCCTGGGCATGGCTCGCGTCTGGCCAAGACCAGGAACACAGTGCCAGTACGATTGCGATCCAGACAGTGCGCCGCCTTAGCGCCGAGTTCTTCATAGCCCCACCATTCCAACATAGAAGGGTTTCGATGGTCTGCTTCGATCAAGCGGGGTTGGCCGGGGCATCCACACCGTCTGTGAATCTGCGCCAGCCCATAGCTACACTGAATCCCTAGAATGTCGGTTCGCCCTTCCAGCAAGGTATGGTTCGCCGCAGGCGCCTCGTTGGCGATCTCCGGTGGCTTCGCGATCCTGGTGTCGCTGCCCGCGGGAGGAGCGACACTATGGGCTGGCATTGGGCTGATCGCTCTGGGCTCGCTTGCATTGAGAAGGGGGCTGGACGCATACCAGCCCGACCCTCAACGACGAGTTGAGCGGGCCGAGGATGAACAGGCTCGCAGTGTCTCCGACCGTGTTGAGCCGGAACTTCGTGGCCCCGTCCCCCGCAGGGTCGCGCTCACCGGACGAGGCAAGTCGATTGTCATCAGCTGGACGGTGACACTAGCTGTCTTCGCTTCGCTCGCACACCAGCATTTTGGGCGGCTCCCTCCCCCGCCCGAGAAGAACATGCTGGAATTGGACGGGGAGGGGGCCACCGCAACAGTGCATTCCCGGGATGCGAGGGTCCTTGACAATGGAAACACGCTTTACCGAGTGGGCTATGGATTCTCGACGGAGGCAGGGATTCCGATTCGAATCAGTCGGACCGTGCCACCCAGGGTCTTCGATTCCCTGCAGGACGGGGAGACGATGCAGGTCACGTATTTGCCGGCCAACCCTGAAATCCACTACCTGCCCGCGATCACGTCGCCCGTGTCGACACGCTTCGTCTTCTTCATCGGTGGCCTGCTCCTCGCCGCGGCGGGCTTCGCTGAGGCGCAGCGCCGGTTTCACCGACGGCTGGTGATGGGTGGCACCCCGGTCTCTGGCTTTACCGCGGATGTTCGCCGCCGGGGCGGCGTTCGGTCGTTCCGGGTGAACTACAACGTCAATGGAGAGCGTCAAACCCTGAAGGGCACGGAGCGCAATCCGGATCTCAGGTCGGGGCAGGCGGCAACTGTCCTGTACAACCCCTTCATTCCCACCCGCGCAGTAATCTACCGACTCGCTCTGTACAAGGCGCGCAACTAGTCAAATGGTGGCCTGAGATCATCGTCCCGGGGGTCGCGAGGGATCTCGGCCGCGAGCCCCGAAAAGAACAGTGTCACATCCACTCGGCCGGTGACATCGTCGGTTTCGATGCTCCAAGAGGTTCGTTTCAGGTTCTCGAACATTGCGTCGGCCTTGACCCGGTCGAGAAAGTATGCCGGGTACCTGACGTCGAACGGAGCATCCCGCTCCATGCCCCACCGCTTGCGAATCGTCGGCTCGGAGAGAATATCCAGGCCCTTGACGATGAGCCGGGAGAAAACATACTGCAATCCCGGGTCGATTGCGATGTCGAGATGCACGCGGCGGGTATCGTGATCGACTCGCTCGTCGAAGACGGCATTGGCCTTCATGTAACCTTGCCGCTGCATGCCCTCGGCGATTTCTGCCATCGTGGCGTACGCGGCTTTCATGTTGGCGACTTGGCCCGGCTCGATCTGATTCACCTTCCGCAATCTCTCGGGATCGATGGAAAGCGGATCCGGCCAGGCGACCTCGCCAAACAAGTAGATTTCGCCCTGCTCCACATGCACATCGACGATCAGACCTTCGGAGTCTCGGTCGGGAACCGTCTCGCAGGGACAAAACGACACGCTCATATAGCCCAGCTCCGTGTAGAAGGGTCGAGCGTTGTAGCGCAGCAGTTCCTTGAGCCTAGCCTCGGAGTACGGTTCGCCGATGGCGGACTGGCTGAAGACCCGTTGCAACTCCAGGCCATCAACGTCCCCGGTGTTGTCGAAACGGACGAACGCGATGTTGTTGGTATCCTGTTCGGGGCCGACCAGCATCTCGAATCCCGACTCGGCGGTCGGCACGAGGTCCGCGACCACTTCCTCTTCGCCTCCACGCTCTGCCCACCAACGTTGCAGGACGTTGACCATGACGCGAACCGCAGGACCACCTGCAGGCACCAGTCCGACAAACAGCGGCAGCCGCTCCCGCAAGACCTCCTCGACACTCTCGGCTGGCACGTCGAAACCGTCAAAGCGAACCGGAAAGATCTCCGGCACTTCTTGTACCGCGATGGTCAGCTTGTAGCCGTCTCCCTGCGGTTCGAAACGATACCTCAGCCCCTCGAAGACGCCGGTCTCGTTGAGTCGACGCAAGGCGATCTCGAAGTCCTTCTTTGTGACCGGCCGTCCGAGTTCGAGGCCGGTAACGGGCATTAGGTGCTCGTCTGCGAAGTGGTCGTTTCCCTCGAATTCCACCGCGCGAAGCGGAAAGGCATCCTGAGCCAGAAACGGCGTCGGGAGCAGTAGCGCCAGCAAGACTGTCCGGCCGGCGAATCGTCGTGGAAATGAAACCAACTCCATGCCGGGCCCCTTTCTCTAAGACCCGCGGGAACCGCGCACCGTTACGTGTAGAGCTCCTCGATCTGCTCCTTGTACTTCTCGTTCACCTGGCGCCGTCGCACCTTCATGGTGGGCGTTAGCTCGCCACCGTCAATCGAGAAGTCGTTCCCAATCAGGGCGATCTTCTTGATTCGTTCGAATTGCGCCAAATCGCTACAAAGCTCGGAAACTTCGGACATGACGCGCCCGACAACCTGCTCGTTGGCGCAATACTCCTGGTTGGTCGGACCCTCAATCCCCTGCGATTCCGCCCACGCTCGCAGCGTCGCGAAGTCCGGCACGATCAGCGCGCTGGGGAAGTTGCGCTGATCCGCAATGACCACGGCAGTCTCGATGAATGGACTCCGCTTCAGGAGGTTTTCGATGGGTGCGGGAACGATGTACTTGCCGCCAGATGTCTTGAACATGTCTTTCTTGCGGTCCGTTATCGAAAGGAAACCGTCGTCATCGAACTCTCCGATGTCACCGGTGTGGAACCACTCGCCATCCATCACCTCGGCCGTTTGCTGCTCCATCTTGTAGTAGCCCTGCATGATGTTCGGACCGCGCACGAGAATCTCACCGTCGTCGGCGATCCGAACCTCCACGTTCGGAATGAGTTTGCCGACCGTCCCGAACTTGAGGTCCTCCAGGGTGTTAATCGAAACAAGCGGCGAGGTCTCCGTAAGACCGTAGCCCTCGCAGATTGGCAAGCCCAAGGCGTAAAAGAACTCGGCTAGATGGCGTGGCAAGGGCGCGGCGCCCGACACGAACATCCTGATACGCCCCCCCAGCCGTCCTCGAAGCTTGTGAAACACCAGCTTGTCCGCAAGCCGGTGCTTGAGCTTCAGCAGCAGCGGCAGGGGTTTGCCGTCTACGAGGTATGGCGTTGCGGCGGTACCGACGCTGACAGCCCACTCGAAGATATTGCGTCGCAACGTGGGCGCGGCTGCCATCGCTGCCATGACCCGGCCGTAGACCTTCTCGAAGAATCGGGGTACGCCTACCGCAAAGGTGGGACGGACCTCGCCCATGTTCACTGCGACCGTGTCGATCGACTCGGCGTACGCGACAGTCGCACCCGAATTGAAGTAGACATAGTCCGCCAGCCGCTCGGCCACATGGCACAGCGGCAGGAAGGAGAGAGCCATGTCTTCCACGCCAACCTTGATCAATGAATCCCGGATATTGGAGGCCATGTTGTAGTGGGAGAGCATCACTCCTTTCGGAACGCCGGTCGTTCCCGATGTGTAAATGATGCTCGCCAAACTCCCCGGCTCGACGGAATCAACGGCGGCGTCGAACTTCGCTCTCTCCTCGCCGTTCGGATCCTCCTCACCGATCAGGGTGCCTAGCCCGACAACGCCTTCGCCTTCCACCGAATCGAAGACCGCCACTAGGCCAAGTGCGGGTAGCTGGGCTCGGATCTGTTGGATCTTGGCGAGTTGTTCAGCTGTTGAACAAAGCACCGCCTTGGACTCGGAGTGATCCAGGAGGTAACGGATTTGCTCCGCAGGGAGGGTCGGATAGATCGGGACGCTGACGATTCCGGCCGTCATCATTGCGAAGTCGGAAACGGCCCATTCCCAGCGGTTCTCCGACAAGAGCGCGACTTTGTCTCCCTTGCTGATGCCTGCCCCGATCAAAGCCGAGTGCAGGCGAATCACCCGTCGCTCCAACTCAGTGGAAGTAATCGGAGCGTAAGTCCCCGACTCCTTGGTGAGAATTGCGTCCGGCTTCCCGTGCGCGACTGTGTTCTTGAAGAGTTGTGCCAGCGTTTCCTGCATGTTCGGGCCGCCCAATTGCAAGATACTAACATAGGCTCTCGACGCTTCGATGCCCCCGGAATCCGAATCACCTCCAGCAAGGGACTGGAGATCCCTCAACGCATCGTTCGGCTTTGGAATCCCGGACGAGGAGATTGATCGCATAGCCGTGGTCTTGGATGGGTTGCTCGCAAGCTGCGAGCGAGCAACCCGCAGCGACCTGAGTCTCGTGGAACCGATCGGCACATTCGATCCGACCGATGAGTAGCGAGTCCCCGACGCAGACGGGATGGCATCACTGGGCAAGAGGATGCAGGCGAACGTCGACTTCGCTCTTGCCCTCGGGCTCGACGCGGAGCGGCAGCATCGCCACGACCCGATAGCAAAGGCAGGCACCGTTGCGGTCGCTGCAATAGTAGGCCACCGTTTCGATGCGCAGCATTTGGTTGGAGGCGAGCTCCAAAACCGCCTCAGCCACCCCGCCTCGCAACGTCGCTGGGAACGTCCGTTCGTCGCATCGGATCGCGATGCCCGAATCCGCATCTGGACTAAAGACGTGACCTTCCGGAAGATCGACGCATACCCGAATCGCGACGGGTCCAGGGCGTACCGCGGCCTCGGGGAGTTCTGTCGTCTCGACGGCGCGGGGGGCCAACTGGGCGATGTCGCGCAGGGGCCAGGCCGAGACAGTTCCGGTCTTGACGTCTACAGCCCGGATCGAATGATTGTTCGTGTCGGCAACGTAGAGTGTGCCCCCGGCATGGGTGATCCCCCCAGGCTCGTTGAATCTGGCATCGCCCGAGGGCCCGTCATTGCATCCAGGCAATCCACCGCCCGCGAGGGTGGCGGCCCGGCAGGACGGTACGGAGATGGCCTTGATCTTGTTGTTATACGTATCCGCCACATAAACCGTGCCGTCGACGAATTCCACGTCCAACGGATGCTGCAGCCGCACATCCGCCCCGACACCGTCGACGTCTCCGAAGTCGAAGAGCCCCTGGCCCACGACCGTGCGCACATGGCCTCCCCGCGGGTCCAAGGAAACCGCCCTGACGGAGCTGATTTCGCTGTCGGCAACGAAGAGGCACTCGCCGTCGGTGGCCAAACCGCTGGGTTGTGCCAGCGCCGCCGCCATCAGCGGGCCGTCAACATGGTCTTCCCGACCGCTCCCGGCGTGCACGGCGATATAGCCTCCTTCGAGATCGATTCCGAAGATCTGGTGGCTCCCGGCCATGGCAACGAACAGCACACCGTGCGCAAGCTCGAGATCCCACGGAGAGTTGAGCCGCCGACCGTCCAACGGCCCCGGAGACCCTATCCATTCGGTGTCCTGATGGCCGTCTCCGGCTATTGTCGTCACCGAGCCTCCGGACAAGTCCACCAGGCGAATTGCGTGGTTTCCCGTGTCGGCGACGAACAACGAGTCCCCGGATCGTGCCATCCCGTGGGGCCGCATGAACCTCGCTTCCCGGGCCTCCCCGTCCGCGAGTCCCGGCATCCCGCTGCCGATGACATCCAGAACAGAGCCGTCGTCAAGCGAGGCGACTACGATGCGGTGGTGATTGGTATCGGCGATGAACAACCGGTCCCCTTCCCCATCAGCAAGCACCTTGCCGGGAAAGGAAAGCACGGAATCCGGCACCTGCCTCGTTTCTGACCCGGTCTCGACTGCTCCGCGACGCAGTTCGCCGAGCGCATCATAGTGCTCGATCATTTGGGCAATCACTTGGTCGAACAGGTCATATACTTGTTCGCCGGAGTGGGATCCGAACACTTTGCCTCGGGGATCAATCAGCAGAAGGCTGGGCCAGGCGCGAACAGAGTACGATTGCCAGACGCGCATGTCACGGTCGTTGACCACGGGGTGCTCAATCCCGTGCCGCAAGACAGCCTGTCGGATTCGATCGGTGTCCTTCTCGGCATCGAACTTTGCGGAATGTACGCCAATCACAACCAGTTCGTCGCTGTACTTGCGTTCGAGCCGCTTCAGGTCCTCAACGACATGCATGCAATTGATGCAGCAGTACGTCCAGAAGTCGAGCAACACCACCTTGCCACGCAACTGCCGAATGGACAGCGGGACATCCGTGTTCAGCCAACTCAAGCCGGCCGGGAAGTCAGGCGCGTTGACCGTACCGGGCTTGATTGGATTCCGGGGGCTCGGGTCTTGCACGGCCGCCATGAATCCATCATGGCAGAGCGCCTCCGGGCCGGGTCGAGCGACCCGCTTGGCAGACGAGCGGAGATGCCGTTCGTGACAGAATGGACGAGAGGCGGATCCGCCTTGGCTAAGGCGCTGGCAAACTCGGCCGAGGTGAACTCGAATGACCGTGCCTACAAAGCGGATTTGTCTCTGGTCCGGCCCGCGGAATATCTCGACCGCCTTGCTGTACTCGTTCAGCCAGCGGAGCGACACCGAGGCCGTCGATGAGCCGCTCTACGCCCACTTCCTCCGAGTCACAGGCGCGCAGCATCCGATGCGTGATGTTTGCTTGGCTGCTCAGGACCAGGATGGTGAACGGGTGGTGAGGGAGCAGATCCTAGGTCCGCGAAGCTCTCCAGTCGTGTTCTTCAAGCAAATGGCCCACCATCTCGTTGACCTCGACATGCGTTTCATGAAGCAAACGCTGAACATTCTCCTGACACGCGATCCCGGGCAGATGTTGCCGTCACTGCAACAGCAGATCGGCACGCCGACGCTGCGAGACACCGGACTTGCCAAGCAATGCGAACTCCTCTCAATGCTGCGTGAGTGGGGTCAGACACCCGTCGTCATCGAATCGAGCGACCTGCTCCGCAACCCACGGCTTAGCCTGACCCTGCTCTGCGACGGAGTCGGTCTTGATTTCGAGACCGCAATGCTGGGCTGGCCCGCCGGACCCAAGCGATTCGACGGCGTCTGGGCTCCAAAGTGGTACGCCAACGTGCATCGCTCGACGGGCTTTCATCCCTACCAGCCGAAGCGTACGCCATTCCCCGAAACACTCAAGCCGCTCTTGGACGAATGCCGCCCGTACTACGCCATGCTGAAGGATTCCGCGATCGAAGTCTGACCATCGTTGTCAAAGCTACTCCGGGTTATTTCTACTGTGCCGTCGTTGAGCCTAGTCATCCCCGCCTACAATGAGTCGAGTCGCATTTCAACTTCCCTGCGGTCGATCGGACGGTATCTGGAGACTGCGTCCTTCGACCCTGTGGAGGTAATCGTCGTCGATGACGGGTCGCGCGACGGCACGGCGGAAGCGGCGATTTCAGCGAAGCGGGCAATCTCCGCCGTTGGCGGAGAACTCCGGGTGATCTCCAACCCCAGTAACTGCGGGAAAGGCTACAGCGTGCAGCGAGCAATGCAAGAGGCTCACCACGACTGGCTGCTTTGTTCCGACGCGGACCTCTCGACTCCGATCAAGGAACTGGACCGACTAATGGGGGCTGCGGCTGAGGGCGGTTACGACGTCGCGATCGGCTCGCGAGCCGTGGACCGTTCCCTGATTGGAGACCATCAACCGCTTTACCGAGAAGCGCTGGGGCGCATCTTCAACCTGAACGTTCGCTTGCTTACCGGCCTGCCAATCGCCGACACACAATGCGGTTTCAAATTGTTCAGCCGCCAAGCAGCGCGGCAGATCGCCGCCAGACAGCGCCTGGCGGGTTTCGGTTTCGATGTCGAGCAGCTCTATCTCGCTCGGAAGCTGGGATTCAGGGTTGCCGAAATCGCGGTTGAGTGGAACAACAACGCCGATTCTTCCGTGACTCTTCGGACCGGGTTGAGGGCCTTCTCCGACGTTTGGCGTGTGAAGTGGAACGATTGGACGGGCCGGTACGAATGATCACCACCGAGACCGGGTCGGACCTCAGACGAGACTGCCTCCCGGCGCGATCCGCTCGGCGCGGAGATACGGTTGCAGTACGTCCGGCAGCAAGACCCCTCCGTCGGCCTGCTGGTAGTTCTCAATGATGGCCAGCCAGGTGCGCCCGATCGCCAGACCGCTTCCGTTCAGTGTGTGCACGAACTCCGCCTTGCCCTTGCGGCCAGGCGACCGCCGATAGCGAATTCCTGTCCTGCGCGCCTGAAACGCCTCGAAGTTGCTACAGGACGAGATTTCCTTGAACTCGTCCAGGCCGGGCAGCCAGACCTCCAGGTCATACGTCTTGGCCGCGCTGAAGCCCATGTCGCCGCTCGAGAGAAGCACCTTGCGATAGGGGAGGCCCAAGCTCTGGAGAATGTCTTCGGCGTCTAGTGTCAGCCGCTCCAGTGCGTCGTAGCTCTCCTCCGGTGTCACGATCCTGACGAGTTCAACCTTCTGAAACTGGTGTTGGCGGATCACGCCGCGCACGTCGCGGCCGTACGAGCCGGCCTCGCTGCGAAAGCAGGGCGTGAATCCCGTAAGGAGGATCGGCAAGTCGTCGGCGGAAAGCGTCTCCCCAGCGTACAGGTTCGTGAGCGGAACCTCGGCCGTCGGCACGAGCCAATAGTCTGTGCCTTCCAGCTTGAACAGGTCATCCGCGAACTTCGGAAGCTGCCCGGTGCCATAGAGGCACTTCGAGTTCGCCACGAACGGTGGCAGAATCTCGGCGTAACCATGCTCGCGCGTGTGCCTGTCCAGCATGAAGTTCATCAAGGCGCGCTCGAGCTTCGCGCCCGCTTCTACATACACGGCAAAGCGGGAGCCCGCCAGCTTGGCTGCCCGTTCGAAATCCACGATGCCGAGATCCACTCCAAGATCCCAGTGCGGCTTGGGCCGAAACGAGAACTCGGGCCTGTCACCCCAGCGCCCGACTTCGAGATTCGCTGACTCGTCGGTGCCGTGCGGAACTGTCGCATGCGGCGTGTTCGGAATTCGGCTCAAGACCGAATCCATCGCTTCATCAAGCGCGTTGACTGATGCCTCCCGCTCGTGGATTTCGGCATGGACGTTGCGCGCGTCCCTGACAATGTCGAGGGCGTCCTCGCCGCCTCTCCTGGCCTTGGCGACCAGAGCACTCAATTCGTTGCGTTTTTCCTGCAGGGCTTGAATTTCAGTAACCGCAGCCCGACGCTTCGAGTCGGTTTCGGCAAACTCCTCAAGGACTCCTGGATCCACGCGATTGGCAAGCCGGACCTTGATTTCCCCGAAGTTCTGGCGCAAATAGGCACGATCTAGCATTGATGCGGTCGTAACACCCCGCTACACGCAGGGACGGATTCAAAGGAAAGTCGAGGAATCGCCGGCCAAGCCGGAGACGCATCTTTGAAGCGTAAACTATCAGTATGCCACGAGCGTTGGTTTGCATTGACAGTAGCCGCCCGCACTTGCCGATGGGATTTCGGGATTTGTCAAGCCGATTGGATTTAGCGACAGGGGCACACTGAACGGATTGCCCCGCAGGATCTAGAGCAACCCGGCGAACGTCCGGGATGTAGTCCTCCCAGCAGTTGTTACGATTGTGGCGTGCGGCATCAATTCGTTTCTCGTAACGGAGCTCTGCCCCCCCGTTTGCACTGGCCTGCTTGGGGAATTATCACCGCCCTTGCGTTCATTCCCGCAGTGCAGGCCGATTGGCCGGGAGCCGAAAAACTCGACGCCGCAATTAATGAAGCGATTGCCGACGGCCAGACTCCCGGAGCGGTCGCATGGATTGAATCGCGCGGCCAGCGGTTGCATTTCGCCAGCTATGGGGCACGAAGTCTCGAGCCAGAACGGGAGGTCATGACGCAGGACACCATCTTCGATTGCGCTTCCCTTACCAAGGTGATGGCCACAGCGCCGGCAATCATGATTCTCGTCGAAACCGGCCTGGTCCGGCTGAGCGACGAAGTCCAGGAATACCTGCCTGACTTCAAAGACAATTCGGGGATAACCATCCTTCAGTTGCTGACCCATTATTCCGGATTGCGACCAGGCTTGGACCTCGAACCGGTCTGGAGCGGATACGAAACTGGAGTCGGCAGGGCATTGCTTGAGCAACCGATCGAGCGCCCTGGGTCTAAGTTCATCTACAGCGATATCAACTACATCCTGCTGGCCGAGATCGTTCGTAGAACGAGCGGTGTGACGATCGATGAGTTCGCGAAAACACGAATTTTCCAACCGCTTGGAATGCGCGAGACGATGTACCTGCCGCCGCCCGAATTGCACAAGCGTATAGCTCCGACAGAAAAGCTTCCGGACGGTACAATCTTGCGCGGAGTTGTTCATGATCCAACAACCCGGATGATGGGAGGCGTCTCGGGCCATGCTGGCGTCTTCTCTACGGCAGAGAATGTCGCGCGATTCGCGCGCATGATGCTCAACGGGGGAGAACTAGAAGGTGTGCGGATTCTAAGTCCGCTCAGCGTGCTTCGAATGCGAACCCCGCAAAGCCCGGAAGGTGCCTCTGCACGTGGAATTGGCTGGGATATCGACTCGCGGTACGCCACTCCGCGCGGGGATCTATTCGGAACCGAATCCTACGGGCATACAGGCTACACCGGCCCGTCTCTTTGGATTGATCCGGTCAGTGATTCGTTCGTGGCGCTGATGACCAACCGTGTTCATCCGGTGGTTGCGACGTCGGTGGTCCGATTGCGAAGCATCGTGGCCTCCATCACCGCCGCCGGGATCAGCAGACTCTACCCGAACTCCGAGTCCGGGCGACGCGCGGAACGATCGCAACTTCGGAGAGCACCGTACGCTGAGGTGCAAACGGGGCTAGACGTCCTCTCGGCCGAAGGCTTTCAGCACTTCAATGGCAAGACTGTCGCACTCATAACGAACCATACCGGCATCGACAGGCTTGGCCGCCGGAACATCGACCTCCTGGCGCAAGCCGAGAGCGTCACTCTCAAGCGAATCTTCACGCCGGAACACGGCCTAGACGGAGCCCTCGACCAACCGGAGATCATTGACGGCACTGACCCGCGAACAGCCGTCAAGGTGTACAGCCTCTACCAGTCCGATCGACGCAAACCGCCATTAGAACTGATCGGCGACTTGGATGCCCTGGTTTTTGATGTTCAGGATGTCGGCGCCCGGTTCTACACGTACATCACTACGATGGGGTACGCCATGGAGGCGGCCGCCGAAGCGGCCGTTCCGTTTTATGTCCTGGACAGGCCCAATCCAATCAATGGCGTAGACGTGGAAGGGCCCGTGCTGGACACGGAGCTGGAGTCGTTCGTCGGATACCACCGGATTCCCGTTCGTCACGGAATGACGGTCGGCGAACTCGCCCGGATGTTCAACGAGGAGCGGGCGATCGGCGCGGACCTGACCGTGGTCAAGATGGAGGGCTGGCGACGCGGCCTGTGGTTCGACGAGACTGGATTGCCGTGGGTGAATCCGTCGCCCAACATTCGGAATCTAGACCAGGCGACGCTCTATCCGGGAATCGCAATGCTTGAGTGGCTCGAAGACTATTCCGTCGGCCGAGGCACTGACACGCCGTTTCAATTCATTGGAGCCGCCTGGACCGAAGGGGACACGCTCGCAAATGCCATCCGCCGGGAGTCGATTCCGGGCGTGCGCGTGTACCCGAGAAAGCTGCGCCCCCGCGAATCGGTGCTTCAAGGAACTGTCATTGACGGTGTCCAATTCACGATCACAGACAGGGACGCTCTGCAGCCGACCCGCCTGGGCCTTGCGATTGCCGTCGCGCTCAAGCGACTCTACAGTTCGAAAGTAGACCTTAGTCGCTCGGAAAGGCTGATCGGTAGCCAAGCCATCATTGAGGAACTGAACGCAGACCGAGACGCCACGGCGGCGGCCGCAGGCTCCGTGGAATCGCTGAACGAGTTCCGCGCTCGACGTCAACAATTCTTGCTGTACTAGCGAGGCACCCAAGGCGGGCTACGCAACCCCTCATCCCGGATTGGGGCAGATTGGAAACGCCTTGCAGGGCGGTCAACTAGTTCCTAGAGCTTCTGACTTCCTCGATCCAAGCGGGACGGCGACCCCGTCGCTTGCCTTTCGATCGAGCCAAGGCGTCAAGGGCCAGGATCGCGTTTTCGATGAGAACACGTTCTTGCTGGATTCCGTCCGTGATCTTCCTTAGGCTCGGCTTCGAAGCGACAAAATTCTCAAGACCAGCAAGCGCGTCCTTGGACTGCTTGAGCTCCATGTGGAGTTCGTCGAGGACAGCATTGATATCCATGTTTACGGGTTACCTTTCAACTAGTGCTCGCCCGCAAAACCTGTCAACCTGGACCATTCAGTTCCTTGGACTAGCTGGACGTGTGACAAGTCCAATCGTGCGAGCAATTCGCCCCGATCAATGTCACCCTTATGTTCTACCAGAGAGTCCGCTCACATGTCAATCAACTCGGGAAGTCTTCTTGCAACGGAAAGATCTGAAGTTTCACAGCACATTAACTGTACGACCCTACGCCTGACATATCGCGATATCCACAACTAGCGAGCCCTTACATCCAAGCGCGAGACCTCGGTCGTTGGTCCCAAACTTGCATCGGAATCGACAGACTGCCACGGGCACCGGAGAGGAATTGGCAGTCGCAAGCCTGACAATTCCGGGACAGAAGACAGTGCCGCAGGAAGGACGTGTGCTCAGAAAGAACAGCTCTCGCAAGCGCACCGGAGAAACATCAACATCCCACCCAATCCACGTTGCTGTAATCTTCCGCCCGGTACCGAGGCGACGAGTCAACAGCAGAATCGTGACGTCCTTAGCCAACGAATAAGTTGTGTGGATGAGCGGTGTTCCGGGTGCCTTCGAGCCAGTGGAAACCAACATCACTTGGGTGGGGCAGCTCCCAAAGGAACCAAGAGGCAGAGGGAGAATCGAGCAACGCGTTTCTCGTCGCCGAGTGTCAATCTCGGCGGGCCGACCCCCGGCAGGACGGGTACGGCCAGTCGACGCAGACCTGGTGAGTGTGGTGCACCTAGCTGGATTCAGAATCCACAGCCCCCCAACGGAATCATTTTGCATTGACTGCGGGGTGTACCCAGCAGGTTGCCGTGGGCAGCACGTCCCCGATCCACTCCGATATCGGACCTTGGACGTCCAGTCCATCGTCGGAATGACACATGCGGAACCGGGAAGAGGGTCTGTGAGGGAGCCCGAATCGCCCACGGCGTTCCACGGGCTCGGGAGTGATACCGGTCATGAAGAGGCGGGCGCCTCCAGAGTGCCTCTTGGTCCTTAGCGCAATGGCAGGGCAATTTCGCGATCCAAGTCCCGATCAACGGCCGTCTGAGTGGGTTGCATCGGGATTGGGGGTACTGTATAATTTCGGCTTAGATCGGTATAGCTCCGGCGTTTCCATCAGCTGCGCGCGTTGCGCAGTTCGTGGGGTTGTGCCATGATTCCCTCTATCGTCGTCTCTGTACGATCCTGGAGTTCAACATGTTTCTCAGAAAAGCTACGCGCTACGCGCTATCCGCATGCCTGCTTCTACTGGTAGCTGCCGTCGCGGTTCCGAACCAGGAGGAGAAGAAGTACAAGGACGCGGCAGAGTACGACCTCATCGTCAAGGTGTTCGGGGAAGCTGACGCCACCAAGAAGCTGGCCCTTCTGGACGAATGGTCCCAAAAGTATCCCGAGACCGACTACCATCTGGAGCGGACCAAATTCTATCTCGACAGCTACCAGAAGACCGGCAAGATGGCGGAGTCAGTCGATGCCGCTAAAGAACTGCTTGGGAAGGTGCCAAGTGATTTCAACGCGAGATATGTAATCACTCTGTACAGCCCGTACTTGGGCAAGAGCGACGACCAATTCATCGCCGAGGCCCGCAAGATCGCCAGCGAAGTGATTTCCGGCATCCCCACACAATTTGCCACCAAGCCTGACACGGTCACCCAAGAACAGTGGGACGAAGCCCGCACGCTAACGGAAGTCTCGGCACACCTGACGATCGGGTGGTGCCAGATGCAGCAGAAAGATAACAGCGGTGCCGAAAAGTCGTTCACGAAGGTCCTCGAAATCGACCCGTCGCGCGGTCAGGTTTCCTATTGGCTGGGGCAGGTCATCCTGGGACAGGGCGACGCTTCGAAGTACGACCTCGCCTTCGCATCCTTTGCCCGCGCGGCAATCTACGATGGCCCAAACGCTATGCCCGCGGAGGGCCGTGCACAGGTGAAAGATTACCTCGACAACCTGATCAAGAAGTACGGCGAGGAGAGTTTCAATCTGTACTGGCCCATGTTCGAGGAAATGGCCAAGGCTTCCGCCTTGGCCACGAAGCGCATCGAGCTGAAATCCGACGCCGAACGGGCGTTCGAGGCGGAACAGAAGTCACGCAAGGAAACGCCGTTGCTTTGGGTCTACAAGGACCTCAAGACGGCGCTGACGGGAGCAACCGGCGACGCAACCTGGCAGAAGCTGAACGGAGCGCTAACTCCGAAGATGAGCTTGTATGTCGTGTCGGCGAGCCCGCCCGAACGGCCGGCGACGATCAACCTTGCAGGTGAGCCGGGCGGAGCCGTCGAAGTGGTCCTGACGCTGGAGAACCGCAGACGCACAGGAGTCCGCACGGGTTCGATGCTCACAATCGACGGCGTCGCGGCGGGCTTGAGGAAGGAGCCATTCCGGCTCACGCTCAACGACGGCCACACATTCTAGGCCTCCCCGCTTTCCGACCAGGCCATCGTCGTGCGGAATGCCTCGCCCACGGAGGATGACACCTAGGCTTTTTCATCCCGGGACCTGCCTGGTCTTGGCCAGTTGGCTCGCCGGCACGCTGCCGGCGGAGACCGTGGAACTGCTGTACGCTCCATCGGATGGGGCCGTGTTCGACGTCAGCGAGACAACCGAGCGTCAGGTTGCCGGCACCAATCGGGACACTGTCACAGACAGTCGGACGCGGCTCAGCCGCGTCCGCGTTGAGCGGTTGGATGAGGGGTTCTCTAATCGGACAACTATTCTCTCGGTCACGCTGCTGAGGAACGGGTCCAACGTCTCAAGTCCGGTGTTCTCTGCGATGTCGAACCTTGAGTTGGACTACCGCCTCGACGACGAGGGCAACCTTGTCGGAATCACCGGATACGACCAACTGCCAGCGGCGACACGAGCGACCTTGCCGGAGTCTTTGGCAAAGACGTTGACGGGACTGCTGGACTACACGTCCATTCAGCGAGCCGAGGAGAATGCGTACAGGCGCATCTACGGTGCCTTGCCAGGGAGGAGCCTCGAGACTGGCGTGGCCGTCGCGTCGGCAGCCACGCATGTCCTGCCATTCGGAGGATCCCTGCCTCTCTATGCGGTCGACATCCTGGAACGCCGAACCGACGCAGCAGAAACTCTCAAATTGACCCGTCGTTACCACACCGACCCTGTCGCTCTGGCGGGCGAATTCGAAGCGATTGCCGAGTCAGACCTGCTGGCCACCGCGAATGGCTTGCAGACAATGGTCCCTGAGGGGCAGTCAGCAGTGAGCGTACAGGGCTCTGTCGAGACGCTCCTCGACTCGGACGGACTGCTTGTAGCGAGCCAAACCGCGACCCTTGAATACAACCTCAGCCTGAGTCAGTCCTCCGGCGACCCCGTGGAGGTCCAAGTCCGCGAGACCGGCCGATTCTCGGTGAAGGCGGCCGAGAACCAGATCGCAAGCCAGTCGGGAGAATGAGGGCGCCGAAGGGGCCCGTTGCGCCTGCGGGCGGCAGGCGGCCGCCATCCCCAGTCCCGCAAACCCCAACGTAGACTGGGAACACGGATCGATGAAACTCGCGCTGGCTCAGACCAACCCGACAGTCGGGGACCTCGTCGCAAACACCGACCGTATTCTCGAGTGCGCCGAAACCGCTGGCCAGGCGGGCGCAGATCTCACGATCTTCCCAGAGTTGGCGATTAGCGGCTATCCCCCGCTCGATCTGATCCAGACCGCTGGCTACCTGGAAGCCAACGAAGCCCAACTGCAGAGGATCGCATACCAGTCCAAGAGTCTGGATACCGCGCTGGCGGTGGGCTACTGCGGTACCGCTGGCGAAGAGGGCAAGGCGGCAAATTGTGTGGGCTGTATCCAGCACGGCGAAATCGTTCTTCGACAGCGCAAGATCCTTCTCCCCACCTACGATGTCTTCGACGAGGCGCGCTACTTCGTGTCGGGTGGGCGTCCCCGCGTTTGGAACTTGGCCGGGACGAGAATCGGCTTCACCATTTGCGAGGATGTCTGGAACGACAAGCAATTCTGGGAACGGTCGCGCTATGCCCGGGATCCGGTGGAGGAACTGGCGGCCCAGGGGATCGATCTATTGGTCAACATGTCGGCCTCTCCGTACCACATGGGCAAACGCGGATTCCGGCTCGACATGTTCAGAGCGACCGCGACGCGCCACGGGGTTTCCACAGTCCTGGTCAATCAGGTAGGAGGGAACGACCAACTGGTCTTTGACGGCTCGAGTTTCGCGCTCGACGCCGATGGGAATCTCCGCGCCCGCGCCGACTCGTTCCGCGAGGACCTCGTGTTCTGGTCGATGGGGTCCGACGGAGATATACGCGGCTGCGACTGGTCAAGTTCTGACGAGGACCGCGAGGTCGAGGCAGTCTACGACGCGTTGGTGATGGGCACGCGCGACTACGTGACCAAGTGCGGATTCAGCACCGCAATCATCGGCCTCAGCGGCGGGATTGATTCTTCGTTGACAGTCGCCCTGGCGACCGAAGCCCTCGGCGCAGCAAACGTGATGGGGGTCGCCATGCCCGGGCCGTATTCGTCAGAAGGCAGCTTGACTGACGCCCGCCACACGGCCGAAGCCCTGGGCGTCCGACTGGAAACGATCGCCATCGGGCCGGTATTCGGAGCGTTCCTCGATCAGTTGGATCCCCTCTTCAGGGGCACAGAGCCCAACGTGGCGGAAGAAAACCTGCAAGCCCGACTCCGCGGTGACATCTTGATGGCCCTATCGAACAAGTTCGACGGGCTAGTGCTGACAACCGGAAACAAGAGCGAACTGGCCGTGGGTTACTGCACGCTCTACGGTGACATGTGCGGCGGGCTGGCGGTGATCAGCGACGTGCCGAAGATTCTTGCGTACAAGCTGGCGGCCGTCGCGAATCGCCGGAATCCTGATGCGATTCCGACTTCCGTACTGACCAAGCCGCCCTCGGCCGAACTCAGACCCGACCAAAAGGATTCCGATTCCCTGCCTCCATACGAGGTAATGGACCCAATCCTTCGGCTCTATATCGAAGAGAATCTGTCGGTTTCCGCGATCGCCGACCAACTCGGCCAACCTGTCAAGCTGGTCCAAGACATCGCGAGACTAGTCGACCGCAACGAATACAAGCGCCAGCAGGCAGCCCCGGGCCTGCGTGTGACGTCGAAGGCTTTTGGACTTGGGCGCCGCATCCCGATCGCACACCAGTTCGTCCGCTAGGCTAATTAAGGCCGTCGGTCGAGGCGCGCCAAGGCAGGCATCGAATGAGATTCGCAGTGCAGATCGCCGGAGTGGTCCTGGCCCTCGTAGCCGGAATCGCCGTCGCCTTTTACGGATACATCCAGTGGACTGGCGCATCGGTCGGCCTGGCCGGATCGGGAAGGCGGTTGGTCGTCGAGCACGTGGATTCAGAAGACCGCATGCGCCGCATCGAGGAAGACCGCATGCGAGTCGCAGCTGACGCCCACCCGACGCGGCACGACTTGGAAACCGCTGCGGGCACCATGGCAAGGCCAGCCGCCACCGTGGAAGATCCAGGCCGGGAGAACTATTGGATCGACTATCGCGGCCCTGGAAGGGCCGGGGTTTACGACCAAACCCCGATCAACACAGACTGGCCACCCGGCGGTCCGCCTGAGCTTTGGAGGCAGGAGGTGGGCGGCGGGTACGCGTCGATGGTCGTGGCAGACTCCCTAGTCTTCACTATCGAGCAGCGCCGGGATCGAGAGGTGGTCGCCGCCTACGGACTGATGGACGGGAAACAGGTCTGGGAGTACTCGTGGAAATCGCGGTTCAGCGAATCCATGGGTGGGGACGGTCCACGCGCGACCCCCAATTGGGATGACGGAAACCTGTATGCTCTTGGCGCGAATGGCGACCTGGTCTGCTTGAGGGCGCGCGACGGCACGCTCCTTTGGAACAGGAACATCTTGAAGGATGCTCGCGCATCAAACCTAACGTGGGGCATGGCCGCCGCGCCGTTAATCGTCGACGACATGCTGATCGCGCTCCCCGGCGGACGGGGCAGGTCGGTGATCGCTTATGACAAGCTCACAGGAGAAATCCGCTGGTCGGCGCTGGATGACAAGGCGGGCTACGTCTCGCCGCAAGTAGCGACGCTTGCCGGACAGAGGCAGCTTGTGATTGTGAGTGGCACTCGCGTGTTTGGGGCTTCCCTCAAGGACGGATCGCTGTTGTGGAGCCGTGACTGGAAGACGAGCTACGACGCAAACTGCGCGCAACCGCTAATCGTGGATGAGAACCATGTGTTCCTTTCATCGGGCTACGGACACGGCGCCACGCTCCTGGAAGTGTCCTCCGGCGACAGCGGGCTCACGGTCAAGGAAGTCTGGTTCAACCGCAACATGAAGAACAAGTTCAATCCGTCCGTGCTGGTTGATGGAGTCGTCTACGGCCTCGACGAAGGCATCCTAGCCGCTATCGACGTTCGTACGGGAGAGCGGCTTTGGAAGCAGGGGCGCTACCGCTATGGCCAGCTGATTTACGCCTCCGGGCACTTGATCATCGTCAGCGAGGAAGGTGATCTGGCACTGGTCAGGGCGACTCCGAACGAGTACAGGGAGTTGGCGCGGTTCGAGGCGATTCCCGGGAAGACCTGGAACGTGCCGGCAATGGCAGACGGAATGCTGCTCGTCCGCAACCAGACGGAAATGGTGGCCTACGACCTTCGCTAGAGGTGGTTCCGCCGGCCCACTCGCTCCCGCTCCTACCGTGAAAGCAGTTCCTCCCATTCCCGTAGCCGTCGTCGGCGCCGGCGCGTTTGGGCGTCAGCACGCGCGCGTCTACCGATCGCTCGAAAACGCCCGACTAGTGGCGGTCGTGGATCAGGACGGAAACCGGGCGAGGCAAGTCGCGTCCGAGTTCGGCTGCGAGGCATTCACCAACTCAGAAGCCTTGGCCGGGCGCGTTGTTGCGGCTAGCTTGGCTGTGCCAACGCAACACCACGCCACCGTGGGAGTACCGCTACTCGAAGGTGGGATCGACCTGCTGGTCGAGAAGCCAATCGCTGCAAATGTCGAATCAGGCAGGAAGCTGGTCAACGTCGCGCAGCGTACCGAGCGGATCCTTCAGGTTGGCCATCTGGAGCGATTCAATCCAATCGTCGAGGAAGCGTACACCGCTGCACATTTGCCACTCTTCTTCGAGATTCATCGGCTAAGCCAGTTCAGCCCTCGCAGTCTCGATGTCGATGTCGTGCTCGACCTGATGATCCATGACTTGGATATCGTGCAGACGCTCGTGGAATCAGAGGTTGACCAGGTTTACGCCAGCGGCCTGTCTGTGGTTTCGTCCCGAACGGACATCGCCAACGCGAGGATCCAATTCAAGAACGGCTGTGTCGCCAATCTCACGGCGAGCCGGGTTTCCACCGAGAAGATCCGCAAGCTGCGCTTTTTCCAGCCGCGACAGTACGTCTCGATCGACTATATCGAGAGGAAAGGCGTCTGCATCGGTCTGGACGAAAGCAACCGGCTCCGCTTTGTGAAGTTGCAGCCAGACGACGGAGAGCCCCTGCGGCGCCAATTGAACGCTTTTCTGGATTGCGTTCAGAACCGGTCAATCCCTCGCGTAAGTGGGCCAGACGGCCTTCGGGCACTCGAACTGGCAATTAGAATAAGGGAGGCCATCGAGGAGCACTCACGCTTAGTTGCGAGAACCGTCGCGGCCAGCAAGTAATTGGACAGCCTAGGCAATTCTGAGATCCTCCTCCTGCTTGAGGACTACGGCAGGAGTCTGCGGCGGCGCGTGTCAGCGGTTCGCTCCGTCGAGCTGGCTCCGTCCGAGCGGCCGATCTGGTTGAGAGTGGCGGACTTCCAGCACAAGCTGGAATGGCAGTTTCACCAGAACCCGGAGGCAACCCGCATTGCCCCGTCAAATACCCCTCCTCCCGAGTTACTAGTTCATACTTTCGACGCGACAGCCCGATTGAGGCGAGCCCCAGGATCCGGCATCTGGCCGGCGGACTCTTCAACACCGCTGGATATTGAAACCAAGTGGGCCTCTCGGAAGATCCATCCTTGGGCCGCGACAACCGTATTGCATGCAATGGCAATGACATACTTGCTCATACCTGCCACGAGGCAATTGGAAACCGTCAAGCCGCCAGACTGGGATTCCATCCAGATCACCCTCTCAACTCCGATCTTGGACGACTTGCCCCCGCTGCGAGGGGCTTCCGATGTCTCAGGCGAAGGCGAGGGCGGCTTCAGAGGCCTGTCCCAGCCGGCCGTGGAGCCGGCGCCGGGGCCCTCACAGTTGCCCGATGTTCCGGTTGAGCCGGAAGAGGTTGCGGAGGTGTCACAGCCGGTAGAGGCGCCGGAATCCGAGGAGCCCGAGAAACCCGCTGCACTCGAGGCGGAAGAAGAACCGCAGGTGGCCGAGGCCCCGGTCTCGCAGAGCCCGGACCCGGGCGAATTCCAGGAAGGCACCGAGCTGGCCCAGTCCCGCGATCCGCGGCTTCTGCCCATGCCGAAGGCCCCTTCGCGCAAACGGCCTGCGCTGCAATTGGAGGATCCCAAGGCCCGCATGCCCAGCCGTCCCGGTCCCGGCCAGCTGGGCACCTTGGAACTGACGGCCGGCCCCGGTCAGGCGGTTGAGGATGCCCTGCAGACTTTGATCCGGGGAGGCGGAGGACGCCAAGCCGTTGGAGACGGCATCGGCGGCCTCCCCTCGGCAGGAGTGCTGCCCTCCGGCCCATCCAGCTCCGGTAGCGCGGTGGAGTTGCTGAGCGACCCTCGCGGCGTCGACTTCCGACCGTACCTGACCCAAATCCTGGCGGCAGTCCGTCGGAACTGGTTCGCAGTGATTCCGGAGAGCGCGCGGATGGGCATGAATCGCGGACGAACCCTGATTCAGTTCTCCGTTTCGCGCAACGGAAGCGTGCCCAAGCTGGTGATCGCCAAGACCTCGGGCCACCCTCCGCTGGACCGCGCAGCCGTGGCTGGCATCAGCGCGTCGAACCCGTTCCCGCCGCTTCCGGGGGAGTATCTCGGCCAGGACATCCGTCTGCAGTTCACCTTCCTGTACAATATTCGCAACCCCTGATGGAGGGTCGGGCCGATCCTCCCGGGCGATTCGCGAGATTGGATCGCTTCGCGGGCTGCGAGAACAGGCATGAGGCAAAGCCGTCGAAAGTTTCTGGGCGGCGTTGCCGCCGGAGGAGCGCTGTCGGCCTTCGTGTCGTGTGGCGACGCGGACCCCGGCCCGTGGAACATTGTCTGGATCATCGCCGACGACCTTTCGGCCGATCTCTCCTGCTATGGGCGCTCCGACGTCAGCACACCGAACATCGACCGGCTGGCGGCAGAGGGTGCGCGCTTCACCAACGCCTACGTGACCTGCCCGGTGTGCTCGCCGTCTCGCTCCGCGCTCATCACGGGGATGTACCAGACCAGTATCGGAGCCCACGCGCATCGCAGCCATCGGGGTGACGGCTACGCTCTTCCCGAGCCAGTCCGGCTGATTACCGACTACTTCCGCGAGGCGGGCTACTACACGGTCAACGATCACGAGAGCGGGTTGGGCGGGCGCAACAAGACCGACTTCAACTTCCAGCACGCGGGCGCGTTCGACGGCAGCGACTGGCGGGACCGCGATCCCGGCCAGCCGTTCTACGCTCAAGTCAACATTTTCGAGCCGCATAGGGGCCGCCCCCCCGACACATGGAGCTTCACGGACGGAATTGAGAACCCGACCGACCCGGAAGCCGTGTCGGTGCCCAAGTACTATCCAGCGGACGAGATCTCTCGAAAGGACTGGGCGGGCTATCTGGATGCAGTGAGGCTGCTGGACGAGAAAGTCGGCAGGGTGCTCGACCGCATCGATGAAGACGGCCTGGCCAGCCGAACGATCGTCGCGTTCTTTGGTGACCACGGGCGGCCGATGCCTCGGGACAAGCAATTCCTGTACGACGGCGGAATCCACGTCCCATTGATCATCCGGTGGCCCGGCCAATTGCAGCCGGGCAGCGTTAGAGACGAACTCGTCAACATGATCGATCTGTCCGCAACATCCCTTGCTTGGGCTGGCATCGAAGTGCCCGACCATATCGAAGGCCGGATCTTTCTCGGTGACGGCAAGGCGCCTGACAGGGAATATGTATTCGCCGCGCGCGACCGCTGCGACGAAACTGTCGACCGGATCCGCGCTGTGCGAGACAAGCGCTACAAGTACATACGGAACTACTATCCCGACCGTCCCTACATGCAGCTCAATCGCTACAAGGAAATCTCTTATCCGATCTGGCGGCAAATGAAACGGCTAGAGATGAACGGCCAGGTCACGGCCGAGGACTATCCGTTCCTGTCCGCCACGCGCCCTGAAGAGGAACTGTACGACACAATTGAGGATCCCGATGAGCTCACGAACCTCGCCGGCTCGGAGGCGCACCAGCAAGTGCTGACGCGCATGGCGTCGGTCCTTGACGCTTGGATCCAGCACACCGGCGACCAAGGCGAGAATCCGGAAGATCCGGCCATCGCCGCCGCCTGGGAAGAGCGAATGGCACGCACATACGCCGACGCCTACCGCGTTCTGGAGGAGAGGGAGCCGCCCTGGAAGTGAACAACACTCCAGTGGCCCTCGGCGGCGCAGTCGCCAGCTTGGCGGCCTTGGCGGCGGGACTGGCGGGCCAAGCCCTGGCACTTGGCATGCTGGCAGTCGCTCTGATCGTGCTGCTGAGCGCGATCGGTCTGCGAACGCCCCGCACCTCATCGAAGTCGACGATCCTGACCTTGATCGCATACGGGGCAGCGTTCTGCGTTCTGCTGGCGCTCTGCTTCCGCTTGCACGACCCGGCGGGCCCGCTCACGACCATCGGCGGTTTTCCAGCTGGGACCGCCATGCTGATCTACGGCATCGCGCCACTCGGGATCGCACTTGGCGTGCTCTACGGCCTGACTTTCGATAGCGAGATACTGCCCCTCGATAAACAACGGGAATTCCTGAAGCGATTCTCCAAGAAGTGACCCTCGGCTGCCAATGCCAACTGCCGACTCCCAGCTGATCATCGTATGCGTCGTCGTTTACCTGGCGATCTGCTTCGGGGTCGGGGTGTGGGCGATGCGGCGGACGTCGTCAACCGCCGACTTCTTTCTTGCGGGCAAGTCGATCGGGCCGATCGTCTTGGTGATGGCCACGATCTCGAGCGTGATGAGTGGATTCGGGTTCGTGGGCGGACCGGGCTTGGTGTACGAATCCGGGTCCAGTTCGCTGTGGATGGTTTTCGTGGCGACCTTCAGCCTGCCCGTAGCCTTCATGCTGACTGGCAAGCGACTGCGCCTGCTGGTCGAGGTGCGTGACGTGCTGACCCTTCCCGGAGCGGTCGGAGCTCGATATGGCGGCCGCGCGCCCGCCCTCGCGATGAGCGTCGCCATGATTCTAGGAGTGCTCGGTTATCTGGGCACGCAGGTATTGGCGATCGGCACGGTACTCAAGGCCGTCCTTGGAGTCGAATTGATCGCGGCACTGGCTATCGGCCTAGGCGTGCTGGCGTTCTACTCGATCGCCGGGGGCATCGTCGCAGGCGTATACACGGACCTGTTCCAAGGCGTCCTCATGCTGGGAGCGGCCATTGCGGTGCTGTTGCGCTGCCTTGAGGTTGGCGGGGGGATGGCGGCGATCAGCGAGACGCTCTGGACGATGGATCCTGAGTACATTGGCCCTTGGGGAAGCCGGGGTGACCTGGCGGCTCTGAGTTGGATGCTGCTGTTCGGCATTGGCGCCGCCGGGCAGCCGCATGCCATCACGAAGCTGATGATGCTCAAGGACATCCGCCAGCTGAAATGGAGCGCTCTGGCAACCGGGGCAAGCTATGTGGTGCTGGCAATGCTCTGGATGGGTATCGGACTGGCAATGCGGACGCTCGTCACCCGCGGCGACCACCCGGCGCTCGAAAACCCGGATCTGGCGGCCCCCCAGTTCCTCCTGCACTACACACCAGAGTTGCTCGCGGGAATCGTGTTCGCGGGCTTGCTCGCTGCGATCATGTCGACGACAGATTCCTTCCTCAACTTGGGAGCCGCGGCGGTCGTGCGAGACATCCCGATCGCGATTCGTGGAAGGCCGCTCAGCCGTGAGCTTTTCTGGTGCCGGGTCGCAACAGGTGCATTGCTGCTGCTCTCGGCGGTGTTCGCCCTCTACATGGAGAACCTGATCGCGCTACTCGGGACGTTCGGCTGGGGCACGTTTGCCGCCGCCATCGTGCCCAGTGTCTGCATCGGCATGAACTGGAAGCGTGCCACCGGCGAAGCCTGCGTGGCTTCTATCACGGTAAGCGTGATCTTGAACTTTGTGCTCGAGGTCTCAGCGCGGCACGGAAACCCGCTCCTGCCGCCGGGCTTGGCGGTCGGAGCGGTTGCGCTGCTGGTTTCAACCTCGGTCTTCGTGCTGGTTTCCGTAGCCACCCCAAGACGGGACCTGAGCGCGGACATGGACGCTTTGCTCGACCTGTAGCGTCGACTGCGGTCGCTAGAAGTGCGAGAAGCCTTCCGGACCGAGACGCGACCGGCCTAGACCTGTGTCGAGCCAAACGCCCGTGCCGAAGTCCACGCGGCCGACTTCGGTTGTGGCAAACCCCTGCGGTGGATCCGAGCCGGGCGAGAGAGTGAAGAGCAACTCGTACTCCTCTCCGGAGCGCACGGCGTTCTCTATACGGGCTCCGGCAAACAGCGGCACTGACGAGCTGTCGAGGAGGATTGCGGCGCCGCTAGCCGCTGCCAGACGGTTAGCATCCGTCGCCAGCCCGTCGCTGAGATCAATCGCCGCTGACGCCGGCAGGGACCTGAGGGCGCGGCCCAGTTCGAGTTGAGGCAGGGGCTCGCAGTGCCTGCGAATTGCCGGATGGTCCAAGTCCGAGGCGGCCTCGCCCAGCAATAGCTCAAGGCCCATGGCGGAGCCCCCTACCGATCCGGACAGGTAGACGCGGTCGCCGGGGCGGGCACCGGACCGCCGCATCGCAGTTCCCTGCTCCACGCACCCGACAACGGTCAGACTAGCGACGAAACTGTCTCCGCCGGAGATATCGCCGCCGGCCAGGGCGAACCCGGCAAGTCCCGCGTTGGATGCCAGGTCGCGCATACCCCGCTGAAACGCCCTGTGCCAGTCGCCTGTCGCCCACTGCGGCAGGCAGAGTGCCTGCAAGAAATAGAGCGGGCGGCCTCCCATCGCGGCAATGTCGCTCAGGGAACGAACCAGCGCCTTGCGCCCCAGGGCGGAGGGCGGGTGCTTGTCCGGCACGAAGTGGCGGCCCTCGACGATCTGGTCTGTGGCGAGCAACAGTTCCACTCCGTCAGCGGGCGGCTGCACGATCGCGCAGTCGTCTCCGCCAGCTAGGATCAGCCCGGAATTGGAGCGGCCTTCCCAAAGCGTCTCGATCTCAGCGATCAGACGTCCCTCCTCACTAGGATCGCCCGCCGCAGTGGGCATATCGAACTTCCATTCCGGGGGACGCTAGGTGATTCCACGCAAGCGGCGGCTTGACAGGGAATCGCTAACTCGTCTATTGTCAGTGTAACTGGGTGGCAAACGTGTACCTATTCGGTCAAGTTTGGCCGAACGGGTCGTAATTACATCTGCCCGCGGTAATTCCTTATGGTCCCGAATCGATTTCTGGTGATCATTGCGCACCCCCTTCATGGACGTATCAAGCGGCTCCATATCCCGCATTCCGCCTTGTACGTCGGCTCCGGCTTGGCAGTATTGGCGATGATCGTTGCAATCGGACTGGGCGCAAGTTACTACAAGCAGACTAAGGCGGCAGAACGCCTCGGTGCCCAGAATGTCGCCCTCCAAGGCGAGTACGACAATCTCCTGCTGACCATAGAGGAGCGCGACAGGCAACTGGAGTCTCTCAGCAGCCTAGCTCAACAAGTTTCGATCGCCTATGGAATCCGCCGCGACGAAGAAGGCGCGGAAATCGCTCTCGGATCCGACCTTGAGCCGGTATACCACGCTTCGCTCAGCCAGTTTGAGCAGCTGAGGACGACGCTTGCGGGAACCGACATGGGTGTTCCGACCTCGACAATGCTGGTGAATCGGACGCCCTCGATCTGGCCTGTCAAGGGGCGCATCACGAGCAGCTTCGGCAGTCGGGAGGATCCCTTCAACGGCACGGGAGTGTTCCACCCCGGGATCGACATCTCCAGCACTTACGGAACCCCTGTCGTCGCTACAGCCGACGGTTTCGTGGTGTTCGCGGAATGGGAGGGGGGCTTGGGCCATTGCGTGAAGATCCTTCATGGCAGGAACGGATTCCGGACCGTGTACGGCCACTTGAAGGAGTATTTCGTGCGGGAGGGCCAGCGCGTGAGGCGTGGAGAGGTCATTGGGCTGCTCGGGAATTCCGGCCGCACGACCGGCAAGCACGTGCATTATGAAGTGCACTACAACGGGCTGAAGGTAAACCCTTACAAGTACCTCAGGAACAGAGAACGTACCTACGAAATGTCGCTGGCTGACTGAACCGAGTCCCCGACAACGCCCGTGCCGCTGTGACTGATCACTACCCGGTCCCCGGCCCGGACGCCAGCGCCGATCGCCGCCGCTGCCGATCCGCAGCTTAGCGATACCTCGATATAGCCGGAACTGCCGGCGATCATGAAGAGTTCGCCGACCGGCGCTGAAGCATAGGCTTCCGACCGTGACCGGACGAGCTTCCCGGCAACGGCAAGGGCAGCGCCGTCGGAAAGATCGTGGATGCCGAAGCTGGTCACGATGTTGCCGAACGCATCGATGTGCAGCACTTGGCCAACTCCGCCGGAAACGGCCACAGGAGGAAGACGAAGTGGATCCTCCACGCGTTCTCCGATTTCCTCGAAAGGCATCCCGCCGGCTAGTTTCGCGCCTATCGGCGCGAACAGGTCGCGCCCGTGAAACGTCTGGCTCATCTGGCAAAGGCCATGACGCTTTTCGATGGTCCGAATTTCGGCAGCGTCCGCCCCGTCGAGAACCTGTGACAGGACTCCGTTATCGGGAGCCACGAAGAAATGGCCGTCAATAGCCGCCGCCAGCGGGCGTCGGTCCGAGCCGACACCAGGGTCGACCACGACTACATGCACGGTGCCGACAGGGTAATAGGAGTACGCTTGCGCGATCGCAAAGGCGCCCTCGGCAATGTCAAAGCGGGGCACCTCGTGTGTGATGTCGAAAGCCCTGACCTCTGGCGCAACCCCTGCGACGACCCCCTTCATGGCTCCGACGTAATGGTCGCGGGTGCCAAAGTCCGTAGTGAATGTGAGCGCTCCGGATCGAACGCCAATAGAATCTTCCATCAGGACGCTTCCTCGCCGATCTCTCGGCGACCCTCACTGTGGTCTGTACAGGCTCGATGCACGAACATCGCCGCCCCGGGGACCAGAATGGACGCGGCAAACGCCAACAGGAACGCGCGCGCCTCCACAGCGTACGCTCCGACTGCGGCATAAACCAATGCGACACCCGCATTGGAGGCACCTGTACACCATGCAAACCGAGCCATGGGCATGCGAACCGTTCCAGCAAGGAGCACGGAACTTTCGGCGAGGACTGGAACGGCTCGCGACACGACCAGTGAGAACCACCCCCAGCGGCGATGCGACTCCGCCGCGCGCTCGAGTTCGGCCGGTCCTACGAACCGAGCTACCGCGCTAGTGCCAACCCAGCGGCCCACGACATAGCCGATGAGCGCTCCAGACTGCATGCCTGCCCATGTAACCAGAGCTCCCGACCCGAGACCCAACGAGAGCCCCGAGAGCGTCGCGAGCACACTTGAGGGAATCGGCAGGAAGACATCGGAAGCCAAGAGCAGTGCAATTGTGAGCGCCACCGCGAGACGTCTGGTGCCGGACCCTGTCAAGGCTTCAACAGCCCCGAGAATCGAAGCTTCGAACAAGGCGAACGGTACGATCACAACCGCAAGAACGAATAGAGCGACCGCGCTCCAGCGGATCCAGGTTCCGCTCATGTGACGAGTCTACCCGGCTTGCGCGAGGTTCGTCGCAGTTGGTGAATTGAGACGAACCCGACGTGCCCCGTGAATTGACTGATCGAAGGATCCGGAGGGGGGCTTGAAAAGACCGCTATCAATCGGGGAAACGTGCCGAAGATCTCCCGCCAAGACTCATTTTACAAGGCCGGTCCACGGCCCCCCCAGGCTCCAGTTGAAGTCCGATTCAGGTGGTTCCGCTACCTGGAAGGTCACTTCGTTGCTCTCCCGGCCGCCCACTTCGATCTTGACCTTGTGCTCGCCGGGAGCAAGCGAGTCCGGGAGATCGACCAAGACTACGTACACCCCCGCTTCAAGCACCGACAGCTTGCTTGCCTCGACGTCGGCCTCGGTACCATCAATCCACGCCCTTGTTGTCGCAACCACGTCTTGCACCGGAGCGAGCTGCCCCGCGAACCCGGTTCGGCCGGAAGGGTCGACCTGACCGAGACCTGTTCCCTGAATCTCGAGCAATCCGCCAGCCTGCGGCAACTCGCTCGTGCCGGGAGTCGCACCAAGCACCGAGCCAGTCGACCCGGCTCGGGCACGGTCCGGGAAGAGCCCCGGCTGAGTGGGACTTACGGGTAGAGTGATCACCTCGGTCCGTCCGTACCGGGTCGACATGACCACGTGCGTGCTGGAACCCTGGATATCGTACGGCACCTGAAACGTCACCTTCGTAGGCTCAACGCGAAGAAGGGGTGCAGCCAAACCGCCCACGGCGACTTGAGCGCCACCGAGCAGATCGGGTAGCGACAGATTTCCGGAGGCCAACAGAGCGTCCGCAGACAGGGTTTCCAAGGCGAGACCAGACCCGCCGATCGTGACCAGGCTCCCGGGAGCGAATCCTTGGCCCGCTACGGGGGCTTCCATGCTCGCCGCATTCACCGCGGTAGCCAGGTCGAGAGTCGGTGCCTGGGTCACTGCCTCCGCCTGCGTCACGACTTTCTGGTCTGGATCTCCTTTCAGGCTCGCGGTGACCTCGTATTCGCCCGGTAGAGCACCAAGCTGCCAAGATGTCGAAACCTCGCCATCAGCATCGGTAGACAAGGAAGGGATCGACGGCGCGCCGGTCGGAGAAACCGCGAAAGCCACTTCGATCCCGCTATAGGGGACGAGATTCTCGTCGCGAACACGGTACCTCAGCGATCTGGAAACGTCCGCCCCTGCGACGCCGTACAACTGTTCCGGGTGCCCGTCCTCCAGGGTCAGCCCCGCAACCTTGGCCCGCACATTCAGGCGGGTCACGGCTTCGTCGTAACCGGACTCCGAGGTGTGTGCCTTCAAAGTTGTGGTGCCTGTCTGGAGCCCACTGATTTCGAATTCGGCATTAACGGATCCAGCCGGAATCGTAATCGTCGCTGGTACGGTTGCAATCGCATCGTCCAAGGTGAGGGAAACCGTCAGATCGGTCTCACGCGCTTCAGAAATCTCGACCCGGGCCTTCCCTGTTGCGCCTGAGATCACGCCCCCTGCCGGCCAAGTTGAAAGATGGAGCATCTTGACGAGCCCGGTAGTCATCGTCGCCTTCGATCCCAGGTGGAGTCGCGAAAACGTGAGCCATCCCCTGCGAAGCAGATCAAGCTTCGCAATCGCCTCGGTATTGGAAGCGCTCGCATCCTCGACGACTAGGGCGAAGGCATACCGGAAGTGCCGCTGGGATACCGACGTATCAGGCCGGCGCTCTCCCTCCGCCTTGATGATGTGATCAACCAGCACCTCTTTTCGAGTGCCATTAAAACTCACGCCGGTTCGTGGGGCGCGACTGGGCGTGCCCAAACCCGGGGCTCCCGTGGGATTCTCGACCAGGAACATTGCTGGGACCTCGCTTGCTGGCACTAGTCCCATCAAGTACTGATCAAGCAGGCTGAAAGTCTGCGTAGCGGCGTATGTCTCGAAGCGCGGGTCCGCTCCGACACCATTGTCCCTGATCGCATTGCCTTCCAGAACTGATGCGTTCGAGTGAAAGAAAAAGCTCCAATGCGCCAAGTCGCGACCGAGTACTGCAGTGGACAACGAATCGGTGGCGGGGTCAATGAACCTGGGGTACGCCAGGAAGCGGTGACCTATTTCGTGAGCGAGAATGGTCAACATCGAGGAGGAGGGGAGCCCCGAAATCGGCGCGTATGGGCTATTCGGATAGTTCTCGAACGAGCCCATGTTGACGAACCCCGATAAGCGCCTGGGGGAACCAAGATACCGACCGAAACTGCCGATGTCTTGGTTAATTCCATGGACCTCGTTGCGGACGGGGTAGGCGTGCGCAAGAGAGGACTCGCTTGCGTCGAAATCAATGTCGTTGAAGAAGATCAGCTGGTCATAAGCGTCTTCGTGAGTGCTAAAGAAAGCCTGGGCAACTGCGAACTCGTCCAGCGCAGACTCGCTGGAAAAGATCTCTGCCAAGATATGGTCGCTCGCAAACGACCCAGCCGTGGTAGAACTCCAATCGACCACATCTGAAACGTTTGACGCATCGCCCGGCATGAGGCCGACGACCGCTCCGTCCGCAGTGAGGGATCCATACCGGAATTCGATCGTGCCGCTCGAGGTCAGCTCGACCTGAAATGTCTGCACAGCTCCGGTGCCCTCGCTGACGAATACGGGCACCTGGTACCAGGTCACGATGACCCTGTCGGCCAGCGACTCAAATCTCACCCTTCCGCCGCGACTCGGGTCCAGGTCGCGGAACAGCGGAGCGATTCGGGGCGGGCCTCCGACAGCCCGCGAAAAGCTGCGAGGCGTAGAACTTGGCTCGGGCCCGATAAACGTCACGTTGCCGTCCGAGTGCACAAAGGCGTAGTTGTAAGTCTCTCCAAAGTACGGAAAGGAGAATGGCAATTCGACGAAAGCGAAGTCATCGTCATCCAAGGAGACGGGCAGGCCCCGCTCAGCGGACGCGACGTCGAACATCAGGGCAGAGGTCGATACTGTGAAACCGTCCTCTCCCGGAGTAATTGTTACCTTCTGGTTCGATAGGTCAATCGGATTGGCCGGCGCGATCAAGTGCTGGGACGCCTCGATGACGGCAATGTCGCCATCGTCGTACGACCCGGCCGCAACTTCTTCTTGCGCTCTTGCTGTCCAGGGCTGGTGCAGAATCCGCTGCTGGTGCAGGAACAGGGACTCCGCTGCGGTGTGGGGCGCACCACAGGCAACCTTGTCAGTGAAGAGCGGGGCGGCGCCCACCGGCAAGGCGGACCCAAGCGCAAAGACGGCGATTCCGAATGTCCTCGCGATTCTCATAGACGAGTCTCTAACTCTGTCCTTGATTGTTGCATGGCACCCTGAAATCCATGTTCCCGGCATCACGAAAGGCCCCCCGGGGTCCCGGTCCCCGCACCGGGAATCGCAGCGTAGCCCTGCCCGCTCACTGCCTCCAGGCACGCGGCCAGAACCGCTCTGGTCCGGTCTGGTCGGATGATCGCGTCGACATGCCCCCTGGCCGCGCACCACTTTGCGTCGAGCGTACGGTCGTACTCCTCGCGGGTGCTCTCGATTGACCTTTGCAAGTCACCCGAGGGGATCTCTCCAGACTCCTGCAATCGGCGCAACTCGGCGGCGAAAAGCGCCTGAACAGCGGATTCCCCCTCCATTACGCCAACCCGCGCCGTAGGCCAGCCGAAGATAAAATCCGGATCAAACCCTTGCCCTGCCATCGCGTAATAACCGGCTCCGCTCGCGTGTCGCAGGGTGACGACGATCTTGGCGACTCGCGTCACGGCCATTGCCTCGACCATTTCGGCGCCCGCGCGGATAATCCCGCTCTGCTCTGCCTCGGGGCCCACCATGAATCCGGTCACGTCCTGCAGATAGACCAAGGGATGGCCCTGCCGGTCGCATTTCTCGACGAACTCGGCCGTCTTGCGGGCGGTGTCGGCATACAGAATGGCACCGACACGAGCCTGCCCGTCCCGGCGAAAGAGGCCGCGTCGGTTGGCGATCAGCCCTACTGGCCAGCCATCGATCCGGGCGTTCGCACATAGGATTTCCGGGGCGAAGTCCGCCATGAACTCAATACAGCCCTCCCGGTCTACGACCCGTTTCACAACCTCATGCACGTCGTATGGCAGACGGTGGTCACAAGGAAGGATCTCATCCAAGGGCACCCCGTCTTCCGGCTCGGATACGCTCCTTGGAGTGGCCGCTGATCGGGGCAGGTCCAGAATCAGCGCCCGAATGCGATCCAAGCATTCGGCGTCGCTGGAGACCCGGTAATGCGCCACTCCGCTACGACCGGTGTGCATGGAAGCCCCACCCAAGTCCTCGGCGTTCACCTCCTTGCCGATTGCACCTTGAACGAGATTGGGCCCGCCGAGCCCCATGAAGCTCGTTCCGTCTACCATCAAGATCACGTCACTGAGCGCCGGCAAGTACGCGCCACCTGCGATGCATTGGCCCATCACGGCCGAGATCTGCGGGATTCGCAGTCGTCTCCGCATGAGCGAGCAGTTTCGGAAAATCCGTGCGCCACCATACCTGCCGGGGAACGTCCCGTGCTGCAACGGAAGAAAGACTCCGGCTGAATCCACCAGGTACACGATGGGGATCGAGCAACGCATTGCCGCTTCCTGAATTCGCAGGATCTTCGATACCGTCTCGGGAAACCAACTTCCGGCCTTGACCGTTGGGTCGTTGGCCATCACGGCAACGGGCCGCCCACCGACACGACCAATGCCGGTGACGACACCAGCCCCCGGGGCAATGCCGCCGTGCGAGTCGTGCGCTACCAAGAGCCCGATCTCAAGAAACGTCTCTCCCGGATCCAGCAACGCCGCAATGCGTTCCCGGGCAAGCATTTTCCCGGCGGCGCGCTGGCGTTCGATGCGCCGAGAGCCGCCTCCCAGTCGCACCGTCTCCGCCAAGGTTTCCAACTCACGGAGCAGTTCTCGCATGCAGCGGGCCCGCTCCCGCCGCTCGTCGCGTCCGGGCACTGCCAAACCTTCCTGCGGCTCAAGGGGAAAGGCCATAGAGTCGGGGACCCCTAACGCTCAACATGATCTGCATCTCCTGTACAACTCGCGCGCCGGGGGAGTGACCGTTTGTCCGACAACTCCGATGAGGCTGCCGGTCCGAGATACGTCGTAATTCGGTCGAGCTCATGAACAAGGCTTGTTACGGCGGGATTCCTCACGCCCGCTCTCACGAAACTTTCCGCTGGCACGGCTGCATAGGGTCTTCGCCCGCTCCAATCTCCTGTCTACGCCCTACTCCTACGCCACACACCCGCGCCAAGATTCGCCTAGAACTGTGCCAACGCCTGATTGTAAGCCAGCGCCGTATGCTACGCGACCCAAGATCGTTTGACGGTGGTCAGGAAAGGCCCGATCGAAGCTGCTCCGCGGCACGTCAAGCAAGATTTGCGTCTCGATCATAATCCCGCCCAACCGATCGGGCAGCATTCAAGAACTGCACAGATCGAGTCAATATTGCAGTCCCGCCCGAACCAGCCGGCCTCCGCCACCTCACTCCGCTCCAAGCTCGCCGTCCTCGGCTCGCTCGTACCACGAGTCCCAGACACCGAGAAAACGCAGGTGCCGGTCGAGTCGCTCTCGACGGAGCCACGCCCGGACAACACCATCCGGCAGGCGCTCACCGAACCGCTCGGGCTGGTTCGCGATGCCGAGGGTGAGAGCGGCGGCTACAGACGCTGCATCCCGAACATCCTTGACGCGCACCTTGTCGAGCGTGTCGGATTCGGCGTGGTACCCAAGGAAAAAGCCAGACGTGTCTTGCACCGCGAATAGCGACGGCACCCCTCGCAGCGTGAACGTGAAATTGTCGCTGATGAAGTGGGCTTCGTCCGTGTGGCGCAACGCGCCGGCCAGCTCGGCCGAGCGAAGGATTGATTCGACCTGTGGCACAAGTTTCGCGCGGCCTCCGCTGGCGTAGCCCAGAAGAGGGCCGGCACCCATGTCATGCACGACGGTCGCGACGTGCCGGTCCAGTTCAGACCGGTGCTGCTCAGCGTAAGCCAGAGATCCGAAGAGGCCGAACTCCTCTCCCCCGAACAGGGCGAACCGTACGGTCCGCCTCGGACGCGCGCTGGCCCGCGAAATCGACCGAGCCACGTGCACTACCAGGGCAGCGTTCGCGGCATTGTCCATGCAGCCCGTTCCCATGTCCCAGGAATCAAGGTGTGCCCCCAGCAAGACAATCTCCTCCGGCAGTTCCCGTCCCGGGATCTCAGCGACGACATTGGCGGTCTCGTACGCCTCTCCGATTCGATTGGGCATCGAGAAGCGGACCCGGATGGATTCACCAGACCGCAAGAGCCGCAGCATTCGCATCCCGTCGGACCGGCCGACCAGTGCTGAGGGAATGGGGTCGAGGTGGCCTGAGACGCTGTTGACGTGCCGGTACAGCAATAGGCCGGGGCGCGTCGAGATGAACAGCACCGCTTGAGCCCCAACTTCGGCCGCCTCGCGAATGGCGATCATCGCATCCCGCTGCTCACGTGCGAGATCGTCGAAGGAATCGACTTGGTCCAACTCGACAATCAGCACCGCCCCACGAAATCGATTCTCTGCATCCGAGATGGTTCCGGGCCTTCCGGAACCCCCATCCAGCAGACTCGCTTCAATCGCTTCAGGGACCGCCGGGGCCTTCGCCGCCGCAGCCACCCGCACACCGAACGAATAGGGCGCGATCACTTCGAGTCGAGTCTCGCCTTCCTCCCACCGGAAGGGCATTGCCACGGGTTCGAGCGCGGTGTTGGCCAAGCCTGCCTCGATGAATGCCGTCCGCGCCCAATCCAAGGCCTGGCGCATGCCCGGTGTCCCCGACATCCGAGATCCAATCCCGTCGCAAAGGGTCCGCAGGTCGGCTTCTAGGCGCGACGAGACCCTGATCTCCGAGTCGACCCGGCGCCCAGCCAGGATATCGGGTGTATCGGCACCCAAGCCGGTCGCCAGTAGGCAGACGATTAAGGGGCGTGCAAGCAACAAGGAACTGAACGTAGCACAGGCCGTGGGCGGTTTGGCTGTAGTACGCTGAACGCCATGACCAATACGACCCGCAGACGCATCTTGCAGGGTGCCGCTGCGACCGTAGCAACCCGGGCAGTTCCGGTCCTCGGTGCCAACGACACCGTGAATCTCGCAGTGGTCGGCACAGGTGGCCGGGGACGAGGACACCTCCAGTACTTCTCGGAGGTGCCGGGAACACGGCTGGCGGCGATCTGCGACGTGAACCAGGAAGCCCGAGAACGAGCCTCCGCCATCGTGCGCAAGCTTCAAGGCCACGCGCCCAGGGAATACTCCGACTTGAGAGCACTGTTCGAGGACAACGAGGTCCAGGCGGTCTCGATCGCAACGCCGAACCACTGGCATGCGCTGGCGACAATCTGGGCCTGCCAGGCCGGGAAGGATGTATACGTCGAGAAACCTGCGAACCACAACGTGTTCGAGGGCGAGCAAGCTGTCAAGGCAGCCCGGAAGTACAGGCGAATGGTTCAGGTTGGCTCCCAAAGCCGGTCGATCGGACACAAGCGCCGGGCAATGGAAATGCTGAGGGAGGGGGCGATCGGCAAGGTTTACATGGCGCGCGGACTATGCTTTCGCCGTCGCAAGTCGATCGGCCGCACTCCCGAGCAACCGGTTCCTGCCGGCTTGGACTGGGAGACCTTCCTGGGACCCGCCCAGATGCGTCCCTACACGAAAAACCGTTTCGCCTACAACTGGCACTGGTTCTGGGACACCGGCAATGGCGACATCGGCAACCAAGGCGTCCACGAAATGGACATTTGCCGCTGGGGTCTGGGCGAGTACGCCGCACCCAAGACAGTCACCTCGACCGGCGGCAAGTTCGTCTGGAAGGACGACCAAGAGACGCCGAACACGCAGCAGGCGCACTTCAATTTCGGGGGCTCCGAGATTGTCTTTGACGTCCGAAATCTCCCCAGCCCCAACGAAGGAGGAGCGCCCCTTCGCGGTGCCAGCTACGTCGGCAATATCTTCTTTGGCGACCAGGGCTACATGGTGGTCGACCCCTACGGATTCCGGATCTTCCTGGGCGACGAGCGGGAGAAGACCCACGAAGAGCAGCCCCACGAGGAGCGGATCTGGGATCCCAAGCCGCACATGGCGAACTTCATCGAGGCGGTGCGCTCCCGCAACCAGTACGCGCTGAACGCCGACATCCAGATCGGTGTCGCCGCGGCGAACCTTTGCCACCTGGGCAACATCAGCTACCGCTGCCAGCAGCAGTTGCATGTCGATGCTGAAACAGGCTTGTTCGTGGGAAACGGGATGGCCAACGCCCTGTTAACACGGCGATATCGGCACCCGTTTGTAGTGCCAAGCACCGTGTAACCCCAGGCTGGGCCCTGGCAGGCAGTTCCCGCTGATGCAGCGAGCCTCCGCGTCACCTCGGAGCGCCTACATCCAATACCCTGTCGCCATTCCAGCGGCAATCGCGCCAACCGCCCCGACGACGGGGAACGCAAGGAAGACCATCGCCGCCCGGATACGACCCAGCCTGCCAGGCCACAGCGCAAGGATCGCCTGCGAAGCGATGGTAAGCCGGAAGAACCACCGGCCACTCACGCTGTCCTCTCTGCACCACGGGCAATGCGGAGGTTCGACATTGTGGATGTTGCAATAGTCCGCCGCCGCCGCCCAATGGGCCTGGCATCCGCAGTCGAACAGCAGGTCGCAGTATTGGATGAAAAAGAGCGAGGTTACGCCCGCGGCGACGCCCAAGCACGCGATTTTCGTCAGTAACGAGCGATTCATCGACTGGACCGGGACCAACTTGTCGGCACCAGTCGGCGCACGCGATACGGTTCTTGCCCGAAACGTTCCATTTCACTCGCCGGCCAGTGCCTCGCGCAGGAAACCCGGCCGGTCTGTCGTAATTCCCGTTACGCCAATGTCTCTGAGCCAGCGTGCCTTGCCGGGGTCATTGACCGTGTATACGTAGAGCACCTTGCCCAGAGCCGCCAGGGACCGCGACAGGTCTTCGACCCACGGCCCATCATGCTTCACGTCAAGCCCGTCCAAGCCAGCCTCGCCAACCCTCTCGAGTAAGCTCTCCGGACCGGCAATCTTGTAGCGTGCGGCCTCCGTGCCGGAGAATCCATAGAGCCAGCAGGACCGCAATTCCGGCATGCGCCTCTTCGCCTCGGCAATCGTCTCGTAGTCGAACGCGATGAGCATTACTTGGTCTCGCTTGCCCGAAGCGTCCAAGACGCGTTCGAGCTCAGGCAGGACTCCGATCGGGCATTTGATCTCGATCACGAGGGTCCTGCCGGGAGGAACAGTGCTAAGCACTTGCTCAATAGTGGGAATCCGGGTTTCCCTCCATTGCGGACCCTTCCATGCACCCGCATCGAGCAACTGCAAGTGCGCCAGGGACAGTTGCGCGACCAGTCCCTCCTGCCCGGTGGTTCGCTTGGTGTCCTTGTCGTGAATCCCGACGATCCGTCCGTCAAGAGTCCTGTGAATATCGATTTCAACGGCATCCGCACCGCTCTCCCAGCCGAGTAGCACAGCCGGAAGTGTGTTTTCCGGAGCACTGTACGAGGCTCCGCGATGGGCAACGATCTCCGTTCCGAATGCGGCTATCGGCAAGACGAGAAGTGCGGCAAGGAACAACATTCCATCAGAGCGCTTGCCTGCCCGATCGGAGGACTCGCATAGGGCCTATACTACTCCCAAGAGTTGATTCGGGACCACTATCGGCATGCACTTCTGCACTCAATGCGGCGCGGAGTTGGGCCATGGGCACTTCTGCGGCCGGTGCGGCGCACCGGTCGAGCCAGATCTTCCCAAGCGCTGGGCGGGACCGATGTCAGCGGGCGAGCGGAAGAGCGAGCCCGCGGGCAGAGCGGAGTTCGGAGCCATCACCGAATCGCACATGGGGGCGTTGGCATACCTCACGCCCCTCGTGGCGCTGTTCTTCTTGCTGTGCCCGCCCATGAGCAATAGCCGCTTCGTGCGCTTCCATAGCTACCAATGCCTGTTCGTGACGCTTGCGGCGGTAGCAGCCGCGATTGCCTTCGTCAGCACCCTGTCATACTCCCTGCTCGGCGTCCAGTCGCCCTCCGCCGTTCTTTGGTTCGTACTCCCGTTGGCCCTCGCGATCGCCTTCCTTACTGCGCTAATTCTAGCCGCGTACCGCGCATGGCACGGAAAGGAATTCAAGCTCCCGCTGTTGGGCAGCCTTGCCGCGCGGTGCGCCCCAACCCGATCGCAACGCCACGGGCAGGAATCAAGACACCATGCAAGAGTGGCTCAGCACCCGCAGGGACTGAAATGACCCGAAGTCAGCAGATTGCTCGACGGCCCGGCGCCGAGACCCTGGCAGACCGCGCCACTACGGTCGAAACGCATTCCGTGAGAACACCCCGAAGCGATGGTGCGGGAGCCATTTGAGATGACCCACCTCCCGGTCCACCTCTAGACCGAGCTATCGCTGCTGGATGCGAATGTTGCGGAAACGCACTTCCAAGGGCGGTCCGGAATGCACTTGGAGCCCGATCAAACCAGTCTGCTCGATAGCGTCGTCATCCTCGGTGTAGTCCACCGTGACGGTTCCGTTTAGCTTCAGGACGATGCGTTTTCCGACCGCCTGCACCTCGTACTCGTTCCATGCGTCGGGATTGAGTGCGCGGTGCAGAGTTGCCTCGGAGGGCTTGGCAAGAGTGACGCGCCGCCGAGACTCGTCGTAGAGGCTGCCCCACCAAGACGGGCCGACGTCGGCTTGGTATCCAATCATCTCCATGGAGCCCGGCACCCGGCGGCTGCGGACCTGGACCCCGCTGTTGCCGACGTCGTTCAACAAGTGGATCTCGAACCGCAACACGAAGTCCTTATACTCCTTGGCCGTCGTCAGGAAATCGTTGTAACCGATACCGGGCGATCTGCCGACAATCATCCCGTTCTCAACTTTCCAAAGGAACGGATCACCATCCCATCCCGTCAAGTCCTCTCCGTTGAATAGGGGCACGAACCCCTCCTCCGCACCCTGCGCGATTCCGAGCGCCGGAAATGCCGAAATCGCGGCCATGAAGGCGCGCCGATCAGGTAGTCGAGTCTTTCTCTGCATTCGCGTCGTCGCTCCCGAAGGCCACCGGAGCCCCGCCAAGGTATACCACAGAACTCCCGAAAGCCATGGTGCGGAAAGCTACAAGCCGGGATCGCGGGTCGCTTCGGCGATCCGTTCCTTTAGTAGTTCCTTGAGCTGGGCAACGGTCTCCCTCTCGCCAGGCGCGAGAGCGAGGTTCACGAATTCCTTGGGATCATGCCAGTGGTCGTAGAGTTCGGCGCCGTACCTGCCATCCGGCCCCCACTCCGTGTAGCGCCATCGTTCCGTCCTGACCGTGTACCCCACCGTCCGTGGCCGCAAGGGGCGCCGACCGTTGACGCGGTCATGCGTGTCAAAGGTCGTCAGGGCCGAATCACGGACTGATTGCGTTGGGTCCTCGATGATCGGAACGAGGCTGCGACCCACAAGATGCTCCGGCGGGTCCAGCCCACAGAGGTCGGCCAACGTGGGGTATACGTCCACGAGTTCCGCGAGCGACTTCGTGCTCAAGCCCGCAGTCTTGCGATGGTTTGGCGAAGCGATCAAGAACGGAACGCGAGCCGAGTTCTCGAACAGCGTGGTCTTTTGCCAAAGCTTGTGCTCGCCCATGTGATACCCGTGATCCGACCAGAACACGATCAGTGTCCGGTCCATTAGACCCGAGCGTTCCAGTTCGTCAAGCAGACGACCGAGCAGAGTATCGACAAGAGTGATCGAAGCATAATACGCTTGGATTGCTTCCCGCTGCTTATTCTTGGAAAGGTTGAGTTGGAACGGCCGGTCCACCCATGCGGCCGGCGGAATGTCCACGAGGTCGTCCAACGGCTCGGCGGGCAGGCGAATCAGTCGCAAGGGATATTGGAAGAAATACTTCTTCGGTGCGACATAGGGAGTGTGCGGGCGATAAAAGCCCATCGCGAGGAAGAACGGCCTGTCCCGCGACTGTCTCAACAGCTCGATCGCCGCAGTCGTGCCAATTCCGTCCGTTTGCTCGTCGTCAGTGCCGTCCTGTGCCATCCAGCTCAGGGTTCCTCCGAGACTCCCGGTGACGGGATCGATGCTGTAGATCCGGTCCTCTTCCCACTTGTCACGGCCGCGCGGATTGACGGTTGCGTCCCAGGAAGCCGGGTCGTCCAAACCGTCCTCGCCGATGTTTCCTGGAACCCCGTAGTGGTAGATCTTGCCGACGCGAGCTACGAAGTAGCCGTTCTCCCTGAACATCTGCGGAAGCGTCTTTACGGTGGGAATCCTGTTGCGAAAGTGCACCCCGTTGTTGCGCACCTTGGTCTGATCGGGGTAGAGCCCGGTCATCAACGAAGCCCGGCTCGGATTGCAGACGGGGTAGTTGCAGTAGGCTTGGTCGAAGCGGATGCCGAGCCGGGCTAGGCGGTCGAAGTTCGGTGTCTGAACGACCGGATGGCCGTACGTTCCCAAGTCATTGTTCATGTCGTCGGACGCAATGAACAAGACGTTGAGCTTGTCTTGGCCGGACAGGCCCGCGCAGACCATGCAGAGGGCGAAAACGCAACGGAACAGCATTCAGAAACCGTACCAGATCACGCCTGGACACTCTCAATCCGGCCAAGCGCCCACAACCCGGCAGAGGACGCTCGGCAGCCAGCACGCCGCTGCGGCCAGTGCAGCGGGTAGGCGCGGACCCGGGCAACCGCGCCGTAGCGCATCGAGGCACGGTACGAGGCTTCGCGCAGTCGATGCGGTGGCAAGCTGTCAGGCCTCCTGCGCGGTGCCAGAGTGCCCCAAACCGGGACTCCATCTTGAGGCGTGGTCTTGCACTTCTCTTGCAGGGGCGTTTCGGCGCGTGCTACGTTGCAAACTCGGAGTGCGAGCAAGCCGTCCATTGAACCGCTGGCTAGTCGCTCTCGGCGGATGCCTTGCAGTCGCGAGCGGGCAAACGCCTCCCGATACTTCGCCCGCTCCCTCTCAATCGCGATTCCCCGCCCCGCGCGCTGCGGTGGAAATCCGTGCGCACTCGCAGTTCCAGGATGGTGCGCTCCGGCGGGCGGTCGGAGATGTGGAACTGCGCTATAAGAGCGTCGTGCTGACTGCCGACGAATTGGAGTACGACGAAGCCAGCGGAGGCGTCGAGGCACGAGGCAATGTCCACTACCGCACCCTAAACGGCGAGCAGGACTTGCAGGCTTCCACGATGTCCTACAACACCCTGACGGAACTCGGCACATTCTACGATGCCCGAGGGAGAGCATCGTCCGCGAGCCAGGGCGGCGCGAGAATCCTCACCACAGACAATCCCTTCCAGTTCGAGGCGCGCGTTGTGCACAAGGCCGGCAATCACTACACGATCCATGACGGACGGGTAACGAACTGCGATCCCCAAAGCCCTTGGTGGACGCTGCGATCATCGCGGGCGGAACTCGAGCTCGGCAACTCCGCGGTGGTGAGGAATGGCGTGCTCCGTCTGCGCGGAATCCCGCTGCTGTATGTCCCGTATTTCCGAAAGTCCCTGAAGCGGATGCCACGTCAGAGCGGGCTGCTGACGCCAACCGTCGGCAACAGTTCACGCTTCGGGCGGATTCTCGGGCAGTCCTACTACTGGGCCATCAACCGCAGCTATGACCTGACGTTCGGCGGAACGCTATACACGTCTCGCGGATTCGCCACCAACGCCAGCCTCCGTGGGCGCCCCACGAAGAATTCGGATTTCAGCGCAATCTTCTTCGACATGCGGGACCGGGGGCGTGAACTCGGGGACGGGTCCCGGCTGAAGCAAGGCGGCAATTCGTTCGACATGAAGGGCCAGATAGTGTTCGGCGATGGTTGGCGCGGCGTGGCCGACCTCCACTACCTGAGTTCGCTTGAGTTCCGGCAGGCGTTCACCCAGTCGTACGAGGAAGCCGTGTTCTCCCAGATCCGCTCGATCGGGTTCTTGACGAAGAACTTCTCCACGTTTTCCTTCAACGCGGCTCTGCTGCGCAACGTGCAGTTTCAGAGCGTTACGCGGGACGACAATATCGTGATTCGCAAGCTTCCAAGCATCGAGTTCAATAGCCGCATGCGACAGTTTGGAAGCTCGAAGCTGCCGCTATGGCTGAGCTTCAACTCATCGCTGGACCTGATCAGCCGTACCCAGCGCAGTTTCCAAACCCGGCGGTTCGTGCAGCGCGGAATGTTCTTCCCGAGGGTCTCGACGAGGCTCTCGTTCAAGGGATTCACGGTCACGCCGACGCTGGGCGCGCGGGCGTTTGCCTACGGGCAGCGCCGCACGGACGACGGCCTGCGGGGCGAGAACCTTTACCGGCGAACGGGCGAAATCGCAGTCGACGTGGCTGCTCCGGCTTTCGAGCGGGTCTTCCGAGCCCCGAAGTGGCTGGGTGACAGAGTCAAGCACGTGATCGAGCCACGCCTGCGCTACCGGTACACGCGCGGCGTCGAGGACTTCGACAGCGCGATCCGCTTCGACGCGCGCGACTTGGTCCACAACACGAATGAAGCCGAAGTCTCGGTGACCAACCGGCTCTACGCGAAGAACGACTCCACGGGACGCGTCCGGGAGATCGCCAGTCTCGAGGTCTGGCAACGCCGTTACTTTGAACCCGAATTTGGCGGTGCCATCGTGCCCGGAGACCGCAACGTTCTGGAGTCCACGCTCGACTTCTCACCGTTTGCGTTTCTCTCGGAAGCCCGCAACTACTCCCCGGTCGCGACCTCTCTGAAGCTGTCGCCCGGCCCTCGCTGGAATCTGCGCTGGCGAAACGACTACGACCCGCTCCGAGGCAAGCTGGCAAACACGACGGCGGACGCGTCGGTACAGGTCAGTCCCAGGATTGCGGTCACTGCGGGCCATCGGGCGGTTAAGGTGCCGAGCCGGATCACTCCGCCGGCCAACCAACTCTTGGTAGGCGCTCGCTACGGTGACTACAACCGACGCGGCTGGAACATCTCCCTGCACAACGTGTACGACTACCGGCAATCGATTTTTCTGTACTCGATCTCGCAAATCACGTACAACACGGACTGCTGTGGGTTCAGCGTCGAACTCCGCAGGCTCTCGATTGGCAATGCCCGTAGCGACAACCAGATCCGGATAAGCCTGGCGATCGCAAACGTGGGGTCCTTTGGCACGCTCAGGCCAGCCGAGCGCATGTTCTGAGATTCCTCCGTGCCCCTGGGAATGCGTTTCCGTTCCTGCCATTCGACCTCTGGAGAAGGAACCGCAGAAGTCCGCGGGCTTGCCCTCCCACGCGTACATGTCAGCGCACTGAGATGGAGTGGTCTGAGTTGACAGCTAGGCCCACAAGGCCCCAAATCGACCACTGAGCATGCGGCGAGGATGGAATGGCCCCGTCGACGATCCAGTGCGTCCAAGCGCGTCTTGGACCCGTTCCGTAGGCCGACTTGCAGGCAGTGTTCTTGCATGCCATCGTGTTTGGCACTCGTCGAACTGGCCCCGTCTCGAAACTTGGGATTCGGAAACGAGCGCACGTTCCGGCACTCCTCCAGAGGCCGCCGGACGGGACGCTCCAACGTGTCAGCCCTCTGGGAATGAACGGTCAGAGCGACGCGCCGATGATGTGTGCTCAAGCGTCACGAACCCATCGGAACAGGGTCCTCAGATTCGGCGGTTTCCCGTACATCAACAACCCGATTCGGAAGACCTTCGCCGCCACCCAGACAGCCCCGAACACCGACGCGACGCCAATCCCGATCGACAGCCAGACCTCCCACCACGGCGGCGGTTGGCTCGATGCCATTCGGACTAGCATCCCAAACGAGTTGATGGGCGGAAGATGGCTTACGACAACCGCAAGCATCGAGTTCGGATTGCGAGACACCGCAGGCCAGATGAACAAGGGAATCATGAGGACCAGCATCACCGGAGTCTGGAGTTGGCCGGCCTCGCTGACGGTATTAACGGAGGCTCCGACGGCCAGCATCAGGGAGCCGATCACGAAGAATCCAATCAGGAAAAAGATCAAGAGATAGAAAATCAACCAGAGGTCAAGAAGGTTGAATAGCGAAAAGAACGACAGCAGAATGAGTCCGAAAACGATGTAGAGGCCCATTGCGACCAAGCTGAGAGCCACGCTTCCGATCAGCTTTCCGGCCATGAGTTCCATCGGTGACACGGCCGACAGGAGAACCTCGACGACGCGGCTCGATTTCTCCTCGATCATTGAGGTCAGCATGATCTGCCCGCCGGTCATGATCCCGACGAACAGCAGCATCATGAAAACCGCCGGTAGGATGAAACTGAAACCGCCGACGGTCTGCCGCTCCGCCTCTGGGCTAATGGTTGTCGAGCGCTGCCGAGGGACGCGGGTAAGGGAGTCAATGACAGCGCGATCCAAGGACTGTGCCGAAATGCGCGCACCCAGGATCGCTTCCCGAACAGTGTCGTGTATGAAGTCCAGGTCCCGATCGTCGAGACCTGAAGGAACGTAGAGGTCGTAGGCCCCAAGCCCGGGCTCGGGGCCGGATGCTTGCACGGCGTTCTGGTGAATCACAATCAGCGCGGTGTGGCGCATCCCCTCAGATTCCTCATTCAGCCAGGACTTCTTGGCTTCGATATCCGTGTCGGCGGGTAAGGCGGCCAACCGAATGTCGGGCGCCGGCCCGAGGGCTTCGTCCATCGATTCCCGGAGGGTCGATTCGGCGAAGTCGCGCGCGATTTCGGGCGCTTGGTCCATGCCTCGGCGGAACTCCTCGAGTCGTCGCTCCGAAATCATTTCCGGATCGAGCAGGTGATTCATTTCCTGCAGCACGAGACCTGTCGGATCAACAACGGCATATTCGCCTTCAATCTGGTAGTCCTGGTCAAGGAAGAGCCGGGGGCCCAGCACAACCAGGGCCGCGCCGATAACCGGAGTCGAGAGCAGACCGATGATGAATCCCTTCGTGGCTGCCGTGGCCAAGAAGTCGCGCAGAGCTATTCGGAGAATGCGGTTCATGCTGCCGCGCCTTTCGCTGCGGCGTTGCGGAGTTCCGTGCGGAGCCGATCCTCTTCGCCTGCGGAGGTCTTGTCTGCAATCAACTCGATGAACAGGTCCTCGAGTCGAGGCCGGGACAGTTGAATCCGCGCAGCAGGCGCCGTGTCGATGAGACGGTGCATCACTGCGGTCGGATCCGCCCCTTCCCGAAGCGTGATCTCCAGACCTCGATCCCTGCTCTGCAACCGTTCGACTTCTGGTATCGAAACCAGAGTCGCGGTGTCGACGTCAGGATCCAGCGGTTCGAATTGAATTACTCGCGGGTCGTACTGATTGCGGATTGCAGAGAGGGCCTCATCCAGAACCTTCCTGCCCCTGTGCATCATCACGATTTGCTCGCAGATTTCCTCCGCTTGAGGCATGACGTGGGTGGAGAACACGACGGTGGCTCCACGATTGTGCTCGTCCAGGATCAGTTCGCGAAGCGTCCGTACGCTGATCGGATCGAGGCCGCTGAAGGGTTCGTCCAGAATCAGCAGATCCGGCTTGTGAATGACCGCCGACACGAACTGAATCTTCTGCGACATCCCTCTTGAGAGTTCCTCCAGTCGCTTGGGACCGATTCCAGGAAGGCCAACCCGGTCCAGCCACTCGGAGATGCGATGGTCCAGATCTGAACCGTCGTGGCCCTTGAGGCGCGCGATGTATCGCAGGAACGCCCGAACCCTCATCTTCTTGTAAACGCCCCGCTCTTCCGGCAAGTAGCCGATCCGGTCCTTGGCGTCTAGGGCCGACGAACGGCCCAGCACCGATATGGCTCCCGAATCCGGAAACAGGATCGACAGGATCATTCGGATCGAGGTAGTCTTGCCGGCGCCGTTGGGCCCGATGAATCCGTATAGCCCACCCCTCGGCACCTTGAGGTCCAGGTCGTTCACAGCGGTCGTCTTGCCGAATGTCTTGGTGACACCCGTCATCTCGATGGCAGTTTCCATACGTACTAGGGTTTCCGAGAGCGAGAACCTAGGCAGGTCCTTTGGTGAGCCCGCAGACCCGGGCATCAGGGAGAACGACCGTGCTCCACCGCGAATGAGTTGAAGTACGCGTCGTCGGGATTCTGGACAACACCTCGCATTATGTCCCAAACAGAGCACACCCGCAGCATTCGCGGCCACCGGCAAGCTCAGGTGAGAGATTGCAAGAAGTCCCGGTCCCTCGCTCCAACGGTAACGAGAATCCTGCAGTGTTCTCATCGTCGGGTCGCTGTCTCCATCGCGCGGCGGTCTCGATGTCCTCCAGGTCAGGCAATGCTTCCTCGCGGCGGCGCAGCAGCGCGTCGGTCTCAGCCTGAATGGAGTCGCCCACTGCGGTGCCGAGGATTTGCTTTCACTGTTCAAGCTCCCCAAGGCCCGCTTCGCGGAGGGGTATTGAGGCACCAACGACGCAGTCAAACACGGGCCCGGGATTGGCGAGGAGCCTGCTGTCAACACGGTGTCGTACTGGGAGGGGGTCTAGCGAGGCACGCTCAGACCAACATGGGCAGACATGGAATGCTCGGAAACCGACGTCGATCATCAACGCCATGATCCCGAGACTTGTGGATTGCGGGTCTAGATGGAAGGTTAAGGGTACGAGCCGAGGCATAGTGAGGCACCGACCCTCATCCTCACGATAGAAGGACGATTTTGCGGGACGGCGCCTCGACTCTAAGGGTCACGTTCCAGCGGGGGGCATGGGCCGTCAGAGCCCGGAGTCACTCCTCCAGTGTCCGCGCTCTCTCGTCCGCCACATTCGCTCGCTGCTCTCCTGCACTGACTCGCTGCTGTAATGCCTGCTTTTCGCGCTCTGCTGGCTGCTTTTCGCGCTCTACGGTCCGCCGCCGCCACTCGGCTGCTTCCAGCGTGCGATCGATCTCTTCCCCCGTGCTCAGGTCAATGAACACCAGTACTGTCACACCGGCCGATCTCCGCAAGTACACAACGACCTCAAGTCCGCGATGAACGCTCCGCTGCCGAGCGCGCTTGCAATCCAACGGAGCCCATGCCAGACTCAGGACTGTCCAGTAACTGTTCGCATGTGGGCTGGAGCCATGGCCGTTCCCTAGCCGAGCGCATGCCGGGTGGGCATCCGATCCCTGGCCTCAACGGGCAGCAGTGAATCCATGAGATCGTTTCGTTTCGTCCATGCAGCCGACATCCATCTAGACAGCCCTCTGAAGGGCCTAGCCGGCTTGGAGGGGAGCGCCGTCGAGGCAATCCAGTCAGCTACCCGTTCCGCACTCGAGGCGCTTGTCAGCCGAACGATCGAAGAGGAAGCTGCATTCCTGGTCATCGCAGGAGACCTCTACGACGGGAACTGGCGAGATTACCAGACGGGGCTGTTCTTCGTCGGACAGATGGGCCTGCTGCGCAAGGCGGGCATCCCCGTGTTCCTGGTCCAGGGCAACCACGACGCGCAGAGCGTGATCACCCGCAGGCTCAGTTTGCCCGAGAACGTGACGATGTTCTCTCACAAGCAACCGGAAACAGTTCAAATCAAGGAGTTAGGCGTTGCCTTGCACGGACAGAGCTTCGCGCAGCGGGATGTCAGCGAGAACCTGGCCCGCCGATATCCCGAGCCAGTTCCGGACGCGCTGAACATCGGCATTCTGCACACTGGCCTTGGCGGCGAGGAAGGCCACCAGAACTACGCGCCCTGCACGCTTTCCGAACTGACAAGCAAAGGGTACGATTATTGGGCCCTTGGCCACGTTCACCACGCAAGCGTGCGTCACGAGCGCCCGTATGTCGTGTATTCGGGCAACATCCAAGGCCGCCACATCAAGGAGACCGGGCCGAAAGGGGCCGTTCTCGTAACGGTCGAGGACGGTGAGATCACGGAGCTGGTTCCGTTCCACATCGATGTCGTGCGATGGACGATGGTCGAAGTGTCGGCGAGAGGTTGCGAGACCCGGCAGGACATTTCCCAACGCATCCGAGATGCCGTGGAAGGCGCCGTCGCGGAGAGATCGGACGGGCGCCTGCTCGCTTGCCGAATTCAAATCACAGGACGCACCAGGATCCACGACGAGATTCTGGGGCACCAAGAGTGGCTTCTGGCGGAGTCCCGGGCTGCCGCCCAGGGCCTGGGCGAGGAGCAGGCATGGGTCGAGCGTGTCGTGACCGCAACCGCCCCTGATCTGGGCGCTGGAGCCGACCCTGTCCTCGAGGACGCGCTTGGCGACCTGGCGGACGCTCTCGAAGACCACTCGCTGCAGGACCAGGTGAAACGGGATATCGGAGCGCTCGTCTCGGCGCTGCCGCCGGAGGTTCGCGACCAAGCAGAAGATCCGCTGCTAGGCGCGGCCGCTGAGCGGGACTACGCTCGCGTCATCGAATTGGCGGGTCCGTTCGCGAGGGCGCGGCTGGCGGGAGACGAAGACTGAGCAATGCGAATCAAGCGCCTCGACCTGATCCGTTACGGCCGCTTCACTGATGCCAGCCTGGAGATGCCGGGGGGCCAGCCCGATATCCATTTGGTGGTGGGACCGAACGAAGCGGGCAAGTCCACAATGATGGAGGCTCTAGGCGACCTTCTTTTCGGCATTCCGCAACGGTCCACCCAGGACTTTCAGCACAAGTACGCCAGCATGAAGCTCGGAGCAGTTCTGGAAGCAGACCAGCAGCGAATGGAAGTCCGCCGGCGCAAGGGCGTCAAGAACACACTGCTCGGACCGGACGATGCCGTCATCGCGGCCGGCGAGCACGCCCTGGAACCGTATCGTGGCAGTACCAGCCGGGAGTTCTTTGAACGGATGTTCAGCCTGGACCACGAGCGCCTGCGCAGGGGCGGTCAAGCGATTCTGGAGGATCGCGACGAGGTCGGATCGATGCTGTTCTCCGCAGGCTCGGCGATCCAAGACCTTCAAGGGAGATTGAGGGCTCTGGACGAAGAAGCCAACGCGTTGTGGTCCTATCGTCGGTCCGCGAAGCGGGAATTCTACAAGGCCGCAGATCGGCTGAAGCGAGCCGAAACCGCGCTCCGCGAGCACACCGTGACCGCGTCCAAGTGGCTTGAGCTCCAGCGAGATCTCCAGGCACGCCAAAACGAGTACGACGAACTATTAAGCTCGATGCGCAGCAACTCCTCGGAGTCGCGAAAGCTCAGCCGAATCCGGCGAGTCGCCCGTTACGTTCGCGACAAAGCGTCTCTGGAGGTGGCAATCTCGGAACTCGGCAGCGTCCGACAGATTCCGGACGACGCGCGCAAGACACTTGAGAACGCCGAGCAGGCCGAGATGCTGGCGACTGTCAGCCTGCGTGAGCAGGGGGAGATGCTGGAGCGAGCTAAGCAAGCCCGGAGACGCCTAGCTTGGGATGACTCCCTGCTGCTCAGGGAAAAGGACGTGGAGCGGCTCAATGATCGGCGCATCCAAATGCAAGAGGAACGGGCCGACTTGCCGAAACGCGAGGCGGAGCTCGCCGCCGCCGAAGCGCGGATCCGGGACCTGGCCACCGAATTTGGCTGGCAGGCTAACGATGTCGGGGAGATCATCGAACGGATTCCGCGTCGGACCGCGGTCACCCAGACCCGTTCCCTCTTGAACGAAGGCCTCGTTGCGCGTGAGCGGGCCGAGTCAACTGGCAGGGCCGTTTTGGAAGCTGAAGGACGGCTAAGGGAGGCGGAGCGGCAGCTGGATGCGGCTGGCATGCCCTCAGACGCGAGAAACCTCGCCGCGCTCGTCAAGGCAACGAACCGAGATGCCGGGGACATCGACTCACAAATCACGGCCGCCGAACTCGACGTCGCAAGGTTCGCAGCAGAGTCGACTCGGCTCTACCGCTCCATGAGGCCGCTCGCCAATTCGATCGAGTCCGCGATCTCGATGGGTGTGCCGGATGTAGCTGTCGTGCAGGACAGGCGCGACGCCCGGCGCACATTGGATCAACGACTCGCCGGCTGCCGAGAGCAAATTCGTTCCTCGGAAGGAGAGCTCGCGGGGAAGAGAGACCTGCAACAGCGAATTCTAACGACCGAGCAACCCGTTTCCGAGACGATGGTCGAGCGCTTGCGCTCCGAACGAGACAAGGGCTGGTCTTTGATCCGGCGCAAGTACCTGGACGGTGAACCAGTCTCGGATACAGCCCTCCGGGAATTCTCGGACGCCCACCCGGACACGGCTGCAGCGTACGAAGCGGCAGTGAGGGCTGTTGACGAAACCGTCGACCGCCGATTCCAGACGGCCGAGGCGACGGCTCGCCTCGCTGAAGCGATTCGGTCGGCGACCGAGTGCGAAAGGCAGCTTGAGCAACTTCGGACGGAACTGGAAGAGCTTACGGAAGAATCCGACTGCTTCGATGCGCACTGGCATGAACTCTGGGCACGCGCAGAGATCGAACCGCTCAGTCCAGACGAAATGCTGCCTTGGCTGGCCGCCCGCGAGAACCTGGTCGATTGCGCTGGCAAGCACGCGGAGGCAAAGCGCCGCGCCGCGGCGCTCGAAGAGCAGAGGGCCAAGGCGATCGATCGAATCATTTCGCAACTGCGCGCGGTCAGTGCCAACCAATTCCCCTCGGCCGATCAAGGCTTGCGGACGTTGCTCGAATTCGCGAGTGAAGTGATCCGCCGACACGAGCAGGCCGAAGCCTCGAAGCGCAGCCTGGAACTTCAGGTCCGCAAGGTCGAGAATGAAGCCGAGGACAAGCGCGCGGATCTGAGCCGAGCGAATGCGCAGACACAGCAATGGCAGCTCCGGTGGTCCGCGGCCGTCGGCGACCTGGGACTCGACCCATCTCTTGGCCCCGATGCGATCGGGCAGCAGTTGGACCTGATCGACGAGACGCGGTCCGTGGCGGACAAGGCGGCCGACCTTCGGATCGGCCGCGTCGGGAAGATCAGGCGGGACCTGGAAGGGTTCGAGCGCGCGGTCCAGACTGCGCTAGAGTCGATCGCCCCGGACCTAGGCGAGAGCGATCCGGATGCGGCTGTGCTGGAATTGCACGGACGCTTGGCGCACGCACGGCAAGCGCGCAAGGATGCCGAGGCCAGGGACAGCGACATCGCCGCCCTGCAAGAGAGAATCGACCGGCTGGAAAACGAAAGACGGGTGGCAGCCGAGGCGGTTCTAAGACTTCAGACCGCGGCTGGAGCGGCCGACATCGACGGATTGCGTCAGGAGATCGAGAAAATCGAACGACTCCAGAAACTTGAATTCGAGCGGAACAAGACCCTCGCGGCCTTGCGCAAGGAAGGCGACGGATTCTCGATCGAGGACCTGATTGCCGAGTGTGACGGAGTCGATCTGGACCAAGCCGCTCTTCGCGAGGAGGCGCTGGCCCAAGAAGGCCATCAGATCCAGACCAAACTGATGGAGGCTCGGGACGCGCTGAACGAGGCGCGCAATGCATTTGAAGCGGTCGGAGGCAGCGACGCCGCAGCAGTCGCGGAAACAGTGAGACAGAGCGCGCTCGCTGACATGCGGGGGATCGCCGAGCAGTACGTCCGGACGCGCACTGCCGCGCTGATCGTGCGATGGGCAATCGATCGCAATCGCAACGAGAAGCAAGGGCCCCTGCTGCGAGCGGCCGGGACCCTGTTCTCGGAGTTGACATCGGGCTCATTCGAGAACTTGGAAATCGACTTTGACGACCAGGACCGGCGCAGACTCGTCGGACGGCGGCCGGAAGGTGAGCGGGTAGAGGTGGGCGGAATGAGCGAAGGCACCGTGGATCAACTGTACCTGGCGGTCCGGATTGCAGCCCTGGAGCAGTACCTTGAGAACGCGCCAGGACTGCCGTTCGTCGCTGACGATCTGTTTGTCAACTTCGACGACGAGCGCGCAGAGGCCGGGTTCCGAGCGCTCGGCCACCTGGCGCGCAAGTGCCAAGTGATTTTCCTGACCCACCACGAGCACTTGGCCAACATCGCGCAGGCCGCACTGCCCCAACCGATTCCGGTTCAACGACTATCGTGAGCGACTTCATCCCTGCGAGAGCACATCGGAACACGCTCCTCTGGTTTCCTATGCTGAGAAATAGCCTGAGGCAATCCCGGCATGCAACAGCGATTCACCTGCCAGATCTGCCAGAACGAAATCGTCCGACCGGGTGAAGAGTGTCCGTACTGCAAGAGCCGCTCCGTGATCGCTGAGGGCGCATCGCCCAGGATTCTGGTCATCGTGTTTGCCGTGATGATCGGCTGCTTCGCACTCACAACGCTGCTCGCCGGAGCTTTTGAGCAGGAACGGCGCGATCGCGGGAAGGAGCACTTCGAGTCGGCCAATTCGCTGATGACGGAAGGAAACTTCGACGAGGCGATTGAGCATTATCGAGACGCCCTGCTGTACTCCCGGACAGAGACTTCCTACCAACTGGGACTGGCAAACGCGCTGTTTGCCGCCAAAGAGTTTCCGGAGACAGAGCACCGTCTTGTCCAACTCCGTGGATTCGATCCGACATCGGGCATCGTGAACTACAGGTTGGCCCAGCTGGCCCACAGGGGCGGACGCATCGACGAATCTGTCGCCTACTACAGAACCGCTGTGTACGGTCACTGGGACGACGCGACCGAAGCAACTGGAGACGGAATCAGGGTCAGAGTCCGGCTCGAATTGATTGATCTGCTCGAAGAGTCCGGGCGCGACCGGGAACTCGCAGTGGCCCTCCAGGAGTTGACGGAAATCGATCCCAACAACCGCGAGTTCAGGCATCGCTACGCAGCCAAACTGCTCGACATCCAAGCCCCGGAAAAGGCTTCGGAGAACTATTCGATGCTCTTGAATTCAGACCCTCGTGATCGAGTCGCCCTACTCGGACGAGCGGAAGCCGAGTTCCGTCTCGGGAACTACCTCACGGCCCGAACACACTACAACAGAGCCCAGGCCTTGGGGACTGATCCGGCAACAAGTGAACGGATTGCCTTGTGCAACCGTGTGATCGAACTCGACCCTACCAGACGTGGCATTTCCGTGGCAGAGCGCTACCGCCGGAGCCGCGTGCTTGTCGACCGCACGCGCAGCTTCGTGATGGATTGCCAGAATCCGTTGGGAGACGGTTTTGTCGGGCCGCTGCCGCCGCTTCCGTCAGACCTTCGCAGCGCACTCGACGCTGCCGAAGGCGTGTTGCGCCAGACGCGGGACAGTCCGAGCGACGAGAAGGTGGAAACCAACATCCTGTTGGCGGAAGAGGTTTGGGACAGATCCACGTCGCTATGTGAAGGAAGCGGCGGGACTGACGAACCTCTCGACCTGGTGCTGGCGAAGTTGGCTCGATGAAGCCGTTGCGCGAAATCCTGGCCAAGCTACTGGCCATGAGTCGGACGAGCCCGGTGCTCGACGAGCCCCAGCGGTTCGTCCTGCTCTCGATCGTGATCGGCATCTTCTCCGGTCTTGTCGTCGTATGCTTCCATGTTTCGATCGAGTTCCTGAATTGGATCACGATCGCCTCGCTCCACCCCCCTTCGAAGTGGATCCTCATGTTGTGGCCCGCCGTCGGCGGTTTCGTCGCATACATGGTCATCAAGTACATCGTTCCCACTGCGCGAGGCACGGGAGTGAACTACACCAAGACTGCAGTGTATGCATCTGACGGCTACGTGCCTTTCAGCAGCGTTCTCGGGAAGTTCTCGACCTGCACCTTGTCAATCGGCACTGGCAATCCCATGGGTCCTGAGGACCCTGCTCTGCAAATGGGTGCCGGAATCGCGTCCTTGCTGGGCCGGATTTTCCATCTGACCCGCGATCATATGCGCCTGATCGCCCCGATTGGGGCCGCAGCCGGGATCGGAGCCGCGTTCAACACGCCAATCACGGCGGTCCTGTTCGTCATGGAAGAGGTCGTCTCGGCATGGAACGCAGGGGTCCTCGGGTCCATCGTTCTGGCGTCTGTGTCCGCCGTGATTGTCAACCGGTGGTTCCTCGGCGACGATCCTCTGTACCGTGTGCCCGGGTTCGAGTTCGGAGACTATTCCGAACTCATTGTCTACGCGGCGATCGGCATTGCAGGCGGCGCCCTGTCGGCTCTCTTTACACGGCACGCGATCACGCTACGGGGGTTCTTCCTGAGCTTCACTGAGCGTCGCAGGATTTGGTTGCCGGCCGCGGCTGGCTTGGCCGTCGGCATCGTGGGGCTGTACGCGCCGGAAACACTAGGTGCGGGTTACGAAGTCGTTGACGGCGCCCTGCACGATCGATTCGGTTGGGAACCCCTGCTCATGTTTGGCGTGCTCAAACTGCTAACGACGGCCCTGTGTTTCAGCTGCGGGACGCCCGGTGGCCTGTTCGCGCCAACACTGTTCATCGGAGCCATGGTCGGTGGGGGCATCGGAGGCTTGGCGAACGAGATCTGGCCGCTATCGGGATCCATCGGGCCTTTCGCCCTGGTAGGCATCGGGACGTTCTTCGCCGGAGTCTTTCGCGCGCCCATGACATCGGTGTTCATGGTCTTCGAGCTAAGCGCCAGCTATCAAATCATCCTGCCCGTGATGGTCGCGAACACGATCGCGACCCTGGTGTCGAGGCGCCTCCAACACGAATCCGTGTTCCAACTGGCCGGGTACCAGGATGGCCTGGACCTACCCTCGGCGGAGGAGCAGCGGGAAACACCCGTCATGCATGTCGAGGACGCCATGCGACGGGGTCGCGGCCTTGTCGTTCCGAAAGAAATGATGGTTCGCGAGGCACTTGCAACAGTCGAACAGAACGGGGGACAAGCGCTGCTGGTCGCTGTCCGGCACGGTCGGTGGGGCTGGATCGAGAGACGAGACTTGGAGCGAGCTGTCGAAGATGGGAATGGCGACAAGCCCATTCATCAAGCGCTCAGGCCGAGGCCCGCGGTTCGGACTCATCCGGACGTGCCGCTAGACCAAGCTCTCCGCAAGCTCGCGATCTATCCCTTGCTTCCGGTCGCAAGCCGCGTCAACCCGAGCAGCATGATCGGTACCCTGAGCTTGGAAGACGTGCATCGGGCCTACGGAATCAGCAATAGAACAGCCGAAAGGGACAGTCCTGCCCAAAGCGAGAAGGCGACTTAAGCGTGACTTGAGTGCTCACAAGCGAATGTCGTGGGCACGCCGTTCTTGTTCAGTTCGGCAATGCCGATTCGCGAAGTGTAATAGCCCTCGACCGTGAGCCGTTTCACGCGGGCAAAGAAGGCCGCCCCTTCCGCAAGCCCGGCGTCGTTTGAACCATCCAGGGCCCGCAAGATTGCGACTTGGTGCTCCTCGGCGAGGGTCACAAAGGGCGAGCCGTGCAGCCCGATCGAGTGACCGTCCAGCCATCCCAGCCCCTTGATGAACTCGTGGCCCTTGTCCGGGTCCACGTCATGCAGCATCAAGTCGATATACCGGTTGACGTTGGCAGCCTTCGCTCCAGGGGTGTCAGTTTCCGGAATGATCAACTCGCCCAATGCGATGACCGTCTCGTTCTGGTGCGAGTCGAAGAGCAGCGGCTCCCAATCCTCGGCAGCGACCGCCTGGGCTGCTGCCGACACAGGGGCAATCTGGCCAACGAACTGGCCCGCTGCGACAGCGCCCGTGCCTGCAAGCGCCGTCTTGATCCAGTTCCTGCGTTCCAACTCCGACCCCTGCGAGCACCGTCATTGTACAGGAAACCGCGCCCGGGCTTCTCGAGAGCCAGGGCGCGGCCGGTTGGCGGCCGCCGCTTGGTGGGTGGGCGGCCGCTCTTCTAGGAGGAGGGAACTATTCTTTGGGCCCAAACACCCACATGAAGCCTAGCGTGATCGTGTTTTGGTTCAACGCGACTCCGTCACGGCAATCCGAACATTGGAAGTACGGAACGTCAGACCAGTCGCGACGGTACTCGATGCGTGTCAGGAAGCGCGGGTCATCCTTCACAGGCTGGACTTCGAAGGTGAATGTGCTCTCCTTCAGTGTCTGTTCCACAAGGGTGGACCTAGCCTGGCTGTCATCCAGGAACTCCATGCGATAGGCAAGCCGCACCTGGTCAGAAAGGTGTGCCCGGGCATACCCTCCCATGCCCCAGGAAGTGTAGCTTCCGGTCTCGTCTGAGTTCTGGATGTAGTCCAGATTGCCCATGATCTCAAAGCGCTCGTGGAGCATGCCGTAGAAGTTCCAGCTCACGTTCTTGAGCCAGCCCTCGTTCGTGTTCCAGTTCTCCGGGCCGTTGATCCAGGTCAAGGTAGTGTTGAAGCTGTCGCTGGGAGCGAACGACCCCTGCAATCCATACGATTTTCCGCTGTTCTGGTCCCAGGTGTTGTCGAAGCCGTTGACCAGCATGAAGGTCGCAGTGAAAGTGTCGCTTACCGGAACGCTGTATTTCGCGCCCAGGTGCCCGAAAGGCTCGTTCCAAGCCCACAGGATTCCCCGGCTATAGTTCCAGTTCAAGTGCGACTCAGCCACCTCCAGCCCTGCGATCGTACCGAACAGTCCGACGTCAAGCTCCGCGCCGTTGTCGAACTGGTAGTAGCCGTACGCTTGCTGAAGGTAGAGCCTCTCACCGATCTGGTCCGCGTTCGGCTCCAGGACGAACAAGCGGGCACCGGAACCGAACCAGATGTCGGTGCGGAATCCGATTGGCCCGTCGCCGCTCGCATCGATTTCGAGCTTGGCCTGGTTCAGGCCGAACCCGCGCGAGTTCGGGTTCGTGTAGTACAGGTCGTTGTAGCCGTTCTCGGGGCTGTTCGTGTTGTAGCTCAGATAGGTATCGAGCAGTCCGGTGAACGAGATTGCCTGGCCACCACTGCTGGCGACGCCGACGGGCGTCTCCTGGCTGGGCTCGGCGTCGCTGACAGCCTTAGGAGGCGTCCAAGTGGCCTTGCGATTTCCGAGGTCCGCGACAAGCGGCTCGGCCGATGCCGGAGCCGTCGCCTCAGCGGTCGCAGTGCCCGGAGAAGCTGCGGCCGGTTCAACAGCTGCGGCGACGGCAGGGGCCGCCTCTTGCTCCTGAAGCGAATCCAGCATCGCTTCGAGCTTGAGCAGCCGTACCCGCAACGACGTCAGTTCCTCGCGAATCTCTGCCTCGACGGCTGCAGCACTCGATTCCGGCTCCCCGGCCGCGGGCGCCGCGAAGAGTGGCGTCGCGCACAGCGCGACAACCAGCAGTTTCAACATGTGGTGTTTCAAGGTGTCCTCCTGATGCCAAGCCGCAACCAAGTGATCTGAACTGCGAGCTGCGGGCTCGGGTTTTTCTCCGGGCCATGCGAGCCGATGCTCGTTCTACCCGAAACCCCACCTTAGGTAACCCCACCGAAAGGGGCAAGAAGATAATTTTTATGGGCCGAATCCAGATTGCTTACTTGGCAACACGCTCATATAACGCTTTTGTATTCAAGGACTTGCCGAAAGCAACGGACTTGTCTTGAAGCGCTTGCAGTGCTCGGGAAGCACTTCGGACGACAGAAAGTTGCGGGCCTCGTGCAGCAAGTGGCGCTTGGCGTTGCGGGTATGGCCACAACGACAAAGGAGGTGCGCGACCTCATGGGCCAAGGGTGAGTACCGGTCATCAGGCCGGGGGAGCCAGTGGGCTTGGTAGCCGATCCAAGCCGTGTTGAAGTACTTGGCCTGGGGACCATGCTCGTCCTCGGCCCGGTATGACACGGCCAGCGATTCGCTCCCATCCACGCGCCCGATCAGGAAAGCCGCCGGATAGCGGGCGCCCAACGGAAGGGCGGCCGAGAGCGAGTCCACACCGGGGGGCACGCCTGAATCCGGATCCGCGAGAGCGGCGTCGATCCTGCGCTGGCCCGGATCCAAGCGCAACCGCACCAAGCGCACGCTGCCGAGCGTGATTCCGCATGGCTCGAGAATCGCCGCCGTGCGACGAATCTGGCGGATTGCCCTAGCCTGCGTCCACGAAGTGCCTCGGGCATAGAGCACCGTCGCATCGAGGCGATACTCAAGGCGGGGCCGCCCCCTCGGGTAGATTTCCGTGAAGTCGAGAATCCGTTGCCCGGCGTCCGCGAATCCTGATTCCGTCCATTCGCTGAACTCCCTCGCGCTCTCCCCGGTTGCGAACCGGGCAATCAGGAACAGACATGCCAGTACCCGGACCATCGACACCGGCATGGCTTCAATGACCATCAGCGCCCCATGATAGACTGCGGCTACGCCTCGGCGCGCGATTCCGCGAGGTTGCGACATGGCCGTTCGGGCCCGGGCCGATGACAATCTGGGAACTCGATACTCCGGCTCTACTGATCGATCTCGACCGGATGGAGGCGAATCTCGAGCGAGCCGCCAAATACGCCGAAGGGCACGGTTTACGCCTGCGGCCGCACACCAAGACGCACAAGTCACCCTACCTCGGACGTAGGCAAGTCGAGCACGGTGCCGCGGGCCTGACCGTGGCGAAGGTCAGCGAGGCCGAGGTCATGGCCGCTGACGGATTGGGAGACTTGCTCTTGGCCTACCCGGTCTGGGGAGACGCCAAGTGGTCGCGGCTGACGGAAATTGCCAAGACAGCCCCAATCGCGGTGGCGCTGGATAGCGAAGAGCCCGCATCGGGACTGTCTCGACACGCGGTCCGCACGGGCTTGACGATCGGGATCCTGGCCGAAGTCGATCTCGGCATGCGCCGTTGCGGATTCCCCCCGGGGCAGCGGTTCAGAGACTTCACCCGAGCGGTCGACAGGATGCCGGGCCTCAAGCTCGAAGGGCTGATGTTCTACCCGGGCCACGTGAACTTGGCCGCGCCGAATGGGGAGGAGGAACTGGAGGCTGTTGCAGCCGGGCTAGCGGAAGCGCTTGATGGGTTCCGACAGGATGGGCTCTCCACTTCCGTCGTCAGCGGCGGCTCGACTCCGACCCTGTACCATTCGCATCGAGTGCCTGGCATGACTGAAATCAGGCCGGGCACTTACGTCTTCAATGACCGCTCGCAAGTCGCGATGGGCGCATGCAGCTGGAACGACTGCGCCGCGACAATCATGACGACGGTCGTATCGAGGCCCTCGCCCGGCTCGGCGGTGATCGACGGTGGATCGAAGACGTTCACATCGGATCCAGTGCGCCCGCAGGAACCCGGCTTTGGATCCATCGTTGGAATGTCTGCCGTGCGCTTTGAGAAAATGAGCGAGGAACACGGTGTGCTCGATCTAGGGGACCACCAGGCACGCCCTCCCCAGATCGGAGAGCGCTTGCGGATCGTGCCGAACCATGTCTGCGTGACCGTCAACATGCACTCAACCGCACACGGAATCCGCGGAGAACGGGTCGAACGGTCGTGGCCAGTCAAGGGCCGCGGCAAGCTCCACTAAGCCAGGCGTGGAGAAACTGCGCGCGCAGCACTAAGAACGAGAGAGATCACCGATGAGCAACCGAGACAGAGAACCGATTGAACGGATCACGGCATTGAACGCGCCGAATCCGCAAGGGCCGTATTCCCACGCCGTCAAAGCGGGCGGATTCGTCTACGTGTCCGGACAGGCGGCGCTGGATCCAGCGACGAGCAAGCCCATCAACGGATCCGTCGCCGAGGAAACGCGCCGTACTCTCGAGAACATCAAGGCCGTCCTCGCGGCGTCTGGCGCCAGCTTCGCCGACGTTGTCAAGTGCTCGGTATTCCTCGCGGACATTCGTGATTTCGCGGCGATGAACGCGGTGTATGCAGAGTATTTCGGCGAATCCAAACCCGCCCGGACAACAGTCGAAGCCACTCTACCCGCTACGGGACTAAAGGTCGAAATCGACTGCGTGGCCTTTGTGGGGGAATAGCAGCCCGGTGTCGAGCAAACTGCCGCCGTGTGCCCCGATACAATGGCGCGCTGCATCGCGCGAAGTGGAATCTCGGATGCGCATGATGGAAAATGGAATAATGTGGTTACTTGGCATATTTCCAAGCACCTCTTTGATCCGAGCCAATGCCACGTAATGTAACGGCAGCTGGGCTAGCTGCGTCCATCATTGAGAGCTGACCATGCGGGAAGATTCGTCTCAAGCAACAACCGACCAAGGACTCGGAATCCCGGGAAGGGGACCGCTTGTCATCGAATCGATCCATGAACCCTGGTGGCGGCACTTCATGCGGGAGGTCGCCGATGGCCTTAACCCCCCGAAATTCGGACCGCTCCCAGAATTCCCCCCGGCAGTTCCCGGTGAGCCCGAATTGGGCGACGCCAACGTGTATTCGCTGAGCCGGCCATGGTGGCTCGGAATCCCGGAAACATTGGTCGCGGTCTCTGCGGAAAGAAAACTTCCCCCGCCCCCGTCCTTCCCCGCGTCACAACCGGAGGAACTCGACCTGCCTCCCTTGAATATCAAGACACTGGCATTGCCGTGGTGGTCCGGCCTTCACGAAGCGTACCGACTCGATCGTGAACTCAAGAATGCTCCGCCGCTGAAGCTGACTTCGAAGCCAGTCCAAGTCAAGGAGATCTGGGGAGGGTTCAGCCGCCGGCGCGAGGGCATGTGGATCACGGCGCTCGCGCATGTGCTGTTCGTGATCGGGGTATTCGGTTTCCAGGGAGACAACTACGTTGAAGCGAACAAGGGCTCCGTCACTCTGATCATCCCGGTCGACATTTCGCCGTACCTGGCGCAACTCCGCGCTCCGCAAAAGGCCGACGAGAGCGGGGGCGGTGGCGGGGGTGGGACGAATTCCCCGATGCCAGCCAGCCGTGGCAAGCTGCCGAGATTCTCGCTGGATCCCCAGTTGGCACCGCCGAGCCCAATCATCCGGAACGAGAATCCGATCCTGTCCGTCGAGCCGACCGTGCGAGTACCGCCCGACATCACCGTGCCCGGTATGGATCTCTCGGTCTTCGGTGATCCGTTCGGAGCAGACGGCCCCCCGTCGGCCGGTCCGGGAACTGGTGGCGGCATCGGTTCAGGACGGGGAACCGGCGTGGGTTCAGGGCGCGGCTCGGGTGTCGGTCCGGGTTCCGGAGGCGGAATCGGCGGCGGCGTCTTCCGCATCGGCGGCGGCGTGTCGCAACCGAGACTGCTGTTCAAGGTTGAGCCGGAATACTCTGAGGAGGCGCGCAAGGCCAAGTACCAAGGCACTGTGATGTTGTCAGTTGAAGTCTGGGAAGACGGCGTGGCCCATAACATCCGCGTGCTGCGCAGCTTGGGACTAGGCTTGGACGAAAAGGCGGTCGAAGCCGTCAAGCAGTGGAAATTCTCGCCCGGCAAGAAGGACGGCAAGCCGGTCAAGGTCCTGGCGCAGATCCAAGTGAGTTTCCGTCTCCTCTAACACCTCCCGGTCCACCAGCCGCCAAGCGCGCAGGAATCCCACCCCTTGGGATCTGCTACATTTTCAGAGCGATGGAACATCCAGGGACAAGCCGCCGGGCGTTTCTCGGAGCCGCAGCCGCAACACTCGCGGCGCCAGCGAGTTCATTGGCGGAACGCGACTGGACCAATGTCACGCCTACGCGGTACCCCGATCCAGACATCATTGCGCTCGACAGTCGCTTCAACAAGTACAAGCTCGGCAACACGCCGATCCAGCGATTGCATATTGGAACACTCTGGGCAGAGGGACCGGCATGGAGCGCCGTCGGAAGATACCTCGTCTTCTCGGATATCCCCAACAACGTGCAGATGCGGTGGCTCGACGACGACGGGCACGTTAGCGTCTTCCGCAACCCGTCGGGCAACTCGAACGGCAACACGTTCGACTGGGACGGCAGGCAGCTCTCCTGCGAGCACGGCAACCGGCGCCTCGTGCGGTACGAGCACGACGGGACGGTGACTGTCTTGGCAGACAGCTGGCAGGGAAAGCGCTTGAATGCTCCTAACGACGCGGTCGTCGATCCGGACGGCAATATCTGGTTCACGGATCCTGGCTATGGCAGCCTGATGCACTACGAAGGCAACAAGGCGCCTCTTGAGATCAAGGAAGCCGTCTATCGCATCGATGGTGCAACCGGCAAGATGGAATTGGTCGCGGACGAGATCTTCAAGCCGAACGGGCTTTGCTTCTCGCCGGACTACAAGATGCTCTACGTCGCTGACACCGGTGCGTCGCATTACCCCGAGGCGGACCGCGAGATCAAGGTCTGGGATGTCGACAACGGGCGGTCGCTACGCAACGGCCGACGTTTCGTGTCCATGCAAATGGACGGATTCGAGCAAGCTGGCAATGCTGACGGCATCCGTTGCGACACGGATGGCAACATCTGGTCGTCCGCAGGCTGGATTGGGGACGGCTACGACGGTGTGCATGTCTTCGCGCCAGACGGTGACCGCATCGGACTGATCAAGCTGCCCGAAATCTGCTCGAACGTCTGTTTCGGAGGCGTGAAGCGCAACCGGCTGTTCATGACGGCGAGCCAGAGCCTATACGCTGTCTACGTCGAGGCCCAGGGGGCCCATATCACTTGATCGCGCACGGCGGTTGATAGAATCGGGCAACGGAAGCTAATCCCGGCCGGTGTCGGGCCCGGTCTTCAAAACCGCTGTTTGGCGCTCAGCGTCAAGGGTGGGTTCGACTCCCACTAGCTTCCGCCATCCAGCGCTGATCCGAGCACAAGACGCCCGGACTCAGCAACCGTCCGGTGTTCCATGACGGCAAAGCAACCGAATGTAATACTGATTTCCACCGATCATTGGCCGGCCGAGTTACTGGGTGCGGCCGAACACCCGAGCATCCTGACTCCGACCCTCGACGAGTTGGCGCGCAGCGGAGTGCGATTCCGCAACGCCTACAGCGAATGCCCGGTTTGTATCCCGGCCCGCCGAACGCTGATGACAGGCGTGAGTCCTCGAACACATGGCGACCGGGACTTTGGCGAGACAATGCCGATGCCCGACTTGCCGACGATGGCGCAGGCATTCAGGGACGCGGGCTACCAAGCCTACGCGGTGGGCAAACTGCACGTCTACCCGCAGCGGAACCGAATCGGCTTCGACGACGTGACCCTCGACGAGGAGGGCCGGACGCAGTATGGAGTCGTCGACGACTACGAAGCGTTCCTCGCAAACCAGGGCTGCGCCGGAGCGCAATTCGACCACGGCATGAGCAATAACGACTATACGGTGCGCACGTGGCACCTGCCCGAAAACCTGCACGCGACAAACTGGGCCACGCAAGAGATGGTTCGGACCGTCAAGCGTCGCGATCCGGGCAGGCCGGCATTCTGGTACCTCTCATACAGGCACCCGCACCCGCCGATGGTCCCGCTCGAGGCCTACTTGGAGAGCTACCGCTCCGCCGACCTGGAGTTGCCAAGAGAAGGCTCCTGGTGCCACGGCGAATTGCCGTACCTTCTCCAGGCTGTGCGGGGTCGTAACGCCCACATGGGACCGCGGCAGACCCGCGACGCCCTGCAAGCGTTCTATGCACTCTGCACCCACATCGATCACCAATTGCGAGTGGTTGTCGGGACGCTTCGAGAAGAGGGACTGCTCGACAACACCGTAATTTGCTTCACGTCGGACCACGGCGACATGCTGGGACGTCACGGCATGTGGGCCAAGAGACTCTTCTATGAGCCTTCCACGAATATTCCCCTGATCCTGGTGGGTGCTGAAGGGGACCGTCGCATCGGGCACCACCGAGTCGACGACCGACTCGTGGGCTGGCAGGACGTGATGCCGACACTCCTGGACCTGGCAGGCATCGAGCGCCCGGAAAGCGTCGAAGGGCTCTCGATGGTCAGTGACAAGAAACGTCAGTGGCTGTACGGCGAAGTGGGCGAAGGAGACCACGCCACTCGAATGATCCGGAAGGACAACTTCAAGTTGATCTACTACCCCGCCGGGAACGTACGCCAGTTGTTTGACTTGGAGGCCGACCCCTTGGAGTTGGAGAATCTATCCACCCAGCCAAACTACGCAACGATTCTGGACGATCTAAGCACGATCCTGATCGGTCAGTTCTACGGCGGAGACGAGGAGTGGGCGCACGAAGGGCGGCTGGAGGGACGGCCAGCCCGGAGGTTCCGGCCAGGCCCCAATCGGGGCCTTTCGAGCCAGCGCGGACACCACTGGCCCCCACCTCCAAAGACCAACATGCAACAGATCCAATGGCACAACGAGGACGACTCCTAGCCAGCATGTCTCATCGGGTTTGGATAGCGGCTCCCTCCGCCGTCCCCACTCCGCGCCGCACAATGCGCCCCAATTCTGCCTATTGAGCCGGGTGCCAGGAGTCCGCTGAACCGGGGTCAGTCCGCGCAGGCAATCCGATTGGTCGCGCGAAGTGGGGGAAACTGGCGTCAGGACAGAACGTCTTCCATGAGCACGCCTCCATTGACGGTCGGCCGCTCGGCGCGCCCGTTGTGCATGTACGTCACGTGCAGGTGGTTCAGTCCCAGCATGTGCAGCATCGTGGCGTGAATGTCGTGAACGTGGTACGGCTTGTCGACCGCCCGGAAGCCGATCTCGTCCGTCGATCCGATGGTCCGCCCCCCACGGATCCCGCCGCCGGCCATCCAGATCGAGAATCCCCAAGGGTTGTGATCACGTCCGTAGTTCTCCGCGGTCTCCACGAGAGAGTTCGAGTCGCTGAACGGCGTGCGGCCGAATTCCCCGCCCCAGACCACCAAGGTGTCCTGCAGCAGACCGCGAGACTTAAGGTCCCTGAGCAGACCCGCAATCGGCTTGTCCGACACCTTGCACCACTTCTGGTGATTCTCTTCGAGACCGGAGTGAGCGTCCCAGCCACTACCGCTTCCACAGTACACTTCGACGAATCGGACACCGTGTTCAACCAGGCGGCGAGCGAGCAGGCAGTTCGTGCCGAACTGCCTCGTCACTTCCTCGTCAAGGCCATAGAGGCGCTTGGTGGTCTCTGACTCTTTATCCAAATCGATGGCGTTTGGGGCGGCCCGTTGCATCCGGTAGGCGAGTTCGTACGACTCGATCCGCGCCTCGAGCTCATCCTCCTCCGGCCAGTTGTCCGCATGGATGCTGTTGAGTTCACGCAGCAACTCCAAGCGGCTGTGTTGCTGGCTCTCGGTGACGTTGTTCGGGGGCTGCAATTCCAGAATCGGCGGGCCAACCCTCCGAAAGTGCGTGCCTTGGTAAGACGCAGGCAGGAATCCGGAGCCCCAGTTCGTCGGGCCTCCCCTCACGACCTTGTTGTCCGTTAGCACGACGAACGCCGGCAACTCCTCGTTGGCGGCACCCAGTCCGTACGTCGTCCACGCCCCCAAGGAAGGCCTTCCGGCGAGAATCGACCCGGTGTTCATCTGGCGGTTGGCTCCGACATGGTTGACGCCGTTCGACCAGCACGACCGAATGACTGCCAAGTCATCCGCATGCTCCGCGATATACGGATACCAATCGGAAACCCACAGCCCGCCCTGTCCGTGCTGCTGCCACTTCCGTTGCGAGGCCACGAGCGGCATGCGATGCGACCCCGTTGCACTCGTGACGGGAAGGTTGAATGACGGCGGGGTGACCTGGCCCGCAAGCCTTTCGAGTTCCGGCTTTGGATCAAAAAGGTCGATGTGGCTCGGACCGCCTTCCATGAACAGCCAGATCACGGCTTTCGCCCTAGGCGGATGATGCGTCTGGTTTGCCTCCGAGGAGTTCGCCGAGGCCGCTTGGGCGGGCGCCAGCACACCCTCCACAGTGAGTAAGTGCGCGAGTGCGACACTTCCCAAGCCGCTCCCGGTTCGGGAAAGGAAAGCGCGTCGAGAGGGTGCAACTCGTCGGCGGGCTGTCGGCGGGCTATCCATCCTTGTCACAGACTGTAGACGAACTCGTTTGAGTTGAGCAACATCAGGCAGTAGTCAACGAGCGCAGCAGCGTGCCCTGCCGACACTCCCTGGGGAAGGGACTCCGGCAGGGACGCCGGCTCTGTACCTTCTGGCCGGTCGGAGACAATCCGCGCCTGACGCTCAAGGAACGTCAGGGCCAGATCCTTCTCCCGGGGGTCCGGAACGCGCGCATACGCCAGGCTGTACGCGACGCCGACCTGCTTGATCGGATTGGCACCGGCAATTGACAAGACGCGCCCGGCCAAAGCCCTTGCCCACTCGGCAGGCTCCTCTCCGTTCAGCAGCGCCAGGGCCTGAGGTGCTGTCGTCGTGCGATTCCGTCTGGCGCAGGATTCGTGGGTGTCGGGAAAATCGAAGGTCGCGAGCATCGGATACGGCGTGTTGCGCCGGATGAAGATGTACACACTACGTCTGCGATGATCGGCAGCCGACCTGGTTTCGTTCCAGCCCCCGGTCGGGTTGGGGACGCCTTCTGGCAATGGCGGGAACACGCTCGGACCTCCGACCCTGGGGTTCAGCAGCCCGGCCACAGATAGGGCCGCATCCCGCAACACCTCACCTTCCAGGCGCCGAGCGGGGAACTTCCAGAGGAGCTTGTTAGAAGAATCGACCCTCCCGGCACGCTCTGTCGCGCTTTCCGACACGCCGACGCGCCCGGCAACGGGCGTTGCCTCACCCAATGGCTTTGCAGCCTGGCGATAAGTGCTCGACCGGAGGATCACCCGATGGAGGTGCTTGACGCTCCAGCCGTTATCCACAAATTCCGCCGCCAGCCAGTCGAGAAGCTCGGGATGTGTGGGGCGCTCGCCCATCACGCCGAAATCGCTGGGAGTCGCGACAATTCCTCGACCGAAATGGTGATGCCAGATACGGTTCACCATAACTCGCGCCACCAGAGGGTTGGCAGGGTCGGTCAGCCACTTGGCCAATGCGGCGCGTCGGCCCGTCGACCGTCCATCTGGCGGCGGTGTAATGCTAGCCGGATCGGGATCGAGTATTGACAGGAAGCCCGGCTGCACCTCTTCGCCAGGGTTCGTGTAGAGTCCCCCACCAAGTACGTGGGTCGCCGGCGGATTCGGACTGACATCGAAGATTCCCGTCCCTCGCTCCACGTCGTCCGGCTTCAGGTGCTCGAACTTCGCCAACTCCGCCTCGAGTTCCTCGAATCGCTGCTTTTCTGCTTCCTTGAGCTTTCTTGCGCGGGTCCGAAACCGTGGGTCCATATACGGTTTCGGTTCGAACGGACAGGTTCCGCAGACCTTTCTTTCAAGAAGGCTGGCCATCCATTCCTGGTTAGGCTCCCGCCGGTCAGCCGGGGTCTCAATCGCCTCGATCACGAAATCGGGGTAGCGATGGAGCAGTTGCTTGAGTGTGAACTTCCGTTGCGGCTCCAGCATGTCGTACATTTCCTGCCAGATCGCCGCTGTCTTCTCTTCCCAGATCGCGAGCCTGCGTTCGTACTCGTCGTATTCGGTCGCGGGAACAATGGGGAAAGAATCGTCGTGATTCACACTTGCAAAGAAGGCTTGGAGGCGGTAGTAGTCCCGTTGCGTGATCGGATCGAACTTGTGGTCGTGGCACTGGGCACAACTGAAGGTCAGTCCCAGGAATGTGGAGGCGACGACGCCTGTGATGTCATGGAGCGTCTCCTGCCGCGCCAGTAGGAGATCCTTCTGGTTCGGCTCCTCGGCATAGTTCCGGTTGAACGCTGTGGCAATCCGCGCAGCGGGAATGTCCGGCCAGAGCTCGTCCCCGGCAACCTGTTCCCGGACGAACCTGTCGTAGGGCACATCGGAGTTGAAGGCATCAATGACATAGTCCCGATATCGCCAGGCGTTCGGCCGCGTGACGTCTTGCTCAAAACCCGTGCTCTCCGCGTAGCGTGCCAGGTCGAGCCAATGCCGACCCCAACGCTCGCCGTAGTGAGGTGACGCCAGGAGTCGCTCGACAAGCCGATGGTAGGCAGCCGAAGAGTCGTCCGCGACGAACGCGGCCACTTCGGCAGGAGAGGGCGGAAGCCCGGTCAGGTCGAGGTACACCCGTCGGACAAGGGTCGCCTTATCCGCTGGAGGAGCCGGCTCCAAGCTCTCGGCGTCGAGACCAGCCAGCACGAATGCGTCGACCGGGTTGCGGACCCAAGCCGTATCCGGTGTCGCGGACGGCATCGGACGGACCACCGGCTGGAATGCCCAGTACGCGCGCTGTTCGGGGGAAAACGAAGACTCGTGGGCAGGCGTTGCGGAAGAGGCAACGACTCCGGCCATTAGGAGCGGAAGAATGCGCAGAACCAGCTGGGAACTTCGGGGGTTCATTCCTCCAATCCCGCACACAGGAACACCTTCAGCGTCAACGTCCAGTCCAGATCATCTTACCAATAGGTCTTCAATGCTGACTTCCAGCCCGTGGATCTTGTCAGATTTGCAAGGTATGCCATGGACAACCAGCTGGCTGCGGTCTCCGAATCATCCAGAGCGGTCGGCTCGCACCTCCTCGACTGCCCCGTCCGCCGGGTCAAGGCCGCCCACTGCATGGCACTTCAACGTATCATCACTCCGCCTGTTCTGGAACCCGTTGACTGCCTATCCCGCGGACGCCATCCGGTTCACCCTGTGCTTCCGGGCAATCCAGGCTCAGCGCATCGGTCACCTCATCGGGGGCTTGACTTCCCCAGCACTCGTTCAAAGCAGCCGCAAACCCTGTCCACACGACCTTTCCCCTTTCGCACCGGCCGCTCGACATTCTCGAACAGGTCACGCGGAGTCCAAGGGGCCGTTCTCGCATCGAAGGTACAAGAGCCGACTGCTCATTTCAAAAGGGGGGGGACCGGCCGGGAACAGCTCATTCGAATGCCACAGACCCACGGCAACCAACGCTGGCCCCGGGGTTATTGTCGGCAATTGGCGTCTTCGCCCGGAACTCCATCGAGTGCGAGAAACAGGGTCTCAGGCTACCGTTTGGGGAGGATTTCGTCGGCGAAGTCTGTTGTGTCCGCCATCGCCTTGACGCACCGCTCAAAGATCGCGGCCGCGTCCTGACAACGCTCGCAGCGTTTCATGACCCCTTGCAGGATGGCCAAGGCACAAGTCAGGCGTTCCATCGCATCCAACACCTGCAACGCATGGACTCTCCTGTTCTCGAGCGCCGTATCGATCCTTGCCATCAGCGGGCTATTCGGCGGGACAGGGCGATCCCATCTCATCGAGCGCTCCATCTCCTCGTCCATGTTCGCCTTCGCAACCCTAGCCGCCAGGTCCGCGGACTGCCGCGATGCAATGAACGCCCGCTCCGCTATCTCCACGCGTCGCATGGCAATCTGCAATGCCTGATCGTCAGGCAATGCTCCGTGAAGCTCTAGAAGCCAATCGCGGTCCGTCAAGATTCGCCTGCCTGCCGTGGGCTTTCGTCAGAGGACATGCGAGTCGGCTCGGTGCACTGCGTCCGCTGATGAGGTGCGGTAGCTCCGTGGCAATCGACATTATAGATCGACGGCCCCAACTCGCCCCCGAGAGGGCACCCGAAGCGGCTAGTCGCCTGTGCCAGATGCGATTGCTGCGGCAATGTCGAATCGGTCTGGCACCCACTCGCCTGCGAGAATGGATTTCGGCTTGGGCCGAGGGCCAGCGATGCCGCACCGCAAGAAGATTGGAACCATCCTTCAGTGCTTGGCAATCAACATGATCTTGACCTCGACCGCCGCGGCACAGGCCGTGGGCGATTCGGACCTGAAGCACGCCGCAAGCAACACGCGCGACTGGCTGATGTACGGCCGCGACTACTACGCTCACCGATACGTCGAGCTTGACCAGATCACGCCGGCTAACATCAATCGCCTGCACCCGGTCTGGATGTTCGCCACGGGAGGGGCGAACCGCGGCCTTCAAGCCACGCCGCTGATCAGAGACGGAGTACTCTATGTCTCGGCCGACGGCTCACGCGTGTTTGCGATCGACGCCCGAACGGGCGCCAAGAAGTGGAGTTTCGACCCCGAGATCTCGCCGGAGGCTGAACGCGTCGCCTGCTGCGGTTCCATCAACCGAGGCGTAGCGCTGTTCGGGGACCGCGTCTTCGTGGGCACGATGGACGCCCGTCTAGTCGCGCTGAACAAGGACACCGGAACCGTCGAGTGGGAAGCCGAGGTGATGGACTGGCGGCAGGGGTACAGCATCACGGGAGCGCCTCTTGTGGTGAAGGACATGGTGCTGACAGGCATGGCCGGCGGTGAATTCGGCGTGCGGGGCTTCGTCAAGGCTTTCGATGCTGATTCCGGAGACCTCCGCTGGACAACCTACACGATCCCAGGCCCGGGAGAGCCGGGAAACGAGACATGGCCGGGGGACACCTGGAAGAACGGTGGCGGACCCACCTGGACAACCGGCGTCTACGACCCCGGTCTCGGGCTGGTGTATTGGAACACCGGCAACGCCGCGCCATGGAATTGCCAGGTCCGCAAGGGGGACAACCAGTGGACTGCCGCCACGATCGCAATGGACGACGAAACAGGCGAAATCGCCTGGGGATTCCAGTACACGCCTTGGGACTGCTGGGACTACGACGCGGTGAGTACACCGGTCCTGGCGGATCTGGAACTCGGAGAGCACGGTCCAGTCAAAGCGCTGTTTCACTACGACAAGAATGGGTTCTTCTACGCGCTCGACAGAACCAACGGCAAGTTTCTGTACGGCGAGCCGATTGTTCCAGGCATCAACTGGGCCCTCGGCCTAGACCCTGAAACCGGCCGCCCTGAAGTGAATCCAGACATGGTCGCCGAGTCGGGAGGTCCAGAGGTCGGGCCGATCATTCCCAGCTTGGAGGGCGCGATCGACTGGCAGCCCTTGGCGTACAACCCCGTCCTGAAGACCCTGTACTTCATGTCCAACCAGTGGGCGATGGGATACAAGTTCTGGGAGGAAGACACCTTCCAGCCTCCGACAAACGGCGAGTGGTATCTCGGCGCTGACTACCAGCAGTACCTGACGAGTGACTACCCCGGCAACTTCCTCGCATTTGATGTGGTGCGGCGAAGAATCGTCTGGCAACAGACCAGCCCCGCTCCATTCTGGGCAGGCTCGGTGGCTACATCGAGCGGCTTGGTCTTTACAGGCGACATGCGGGGCTACTTCATGGCGTTCGATGCCCGCACGGGCACCTTGCTTTGGCAGTTCCAGACAGGGTCGGGCATAATTGGCAGCCCGATCACCTATGAGCTCGATGGAACTCAGTACATCGCGGTCCCATCGGGAGGCATCGGCGGCGACATGACGTTCTACTACACCGAGCCGAAAGCCGGGAATGTGTGGGTGTTCGCGCTCGATGGAGGCGGTCCGGCGCGCGTGGCGCCTGGAACGAATCTCGTCACATTGGAAGGCAGCCTGCCGCGGGTCGGCGAGCCCGGGCACACTCTGGGTGGCAGAGTGCTGCCCGGGTACGGATTCCCTGAGACAGAAGGCAGCGAGCCAATCAAGACTTCCCCGCCACCGCAACCCACTACTGGTTCCGCAGGTGCCGGGGAGCAAGTCAACAACCCGTACCTCGCCAACCCTGGTGCCATCGCGGAAGCCGAAGGCATCTATCGCACACGGTGCCTGGGGTGTCATAAGTCGAGCGGCGGGAGCGGCCCAAACCTCTTCGGAACCCGACTTGGAGCTCGGAGTTTCATCGAAGCTGTCATTGTGGGTAGCGACGGAATGCCTTCGTTCCGCGAATTGCTCAGCCAGGACGAGATCCTCAAGCTCCATGCGCTCTCCGTTACGAGGAGCCGGCTCTAGGACCCGGTCGTGTTCGACGCGATCGTTATCGGAATCGGCGGGATGGGCAGCGCCACCGTCTACCATCTGGCGCGTGCCGGCTGCAAGGTGTTGGGCTTGGAGCAGTTCGGGATCCCGAACCGTCAAGGCTCCTCGCATGGATCGACACGCATCATCCGGCTGGCCTATACGGAAGGGCCCGAGTACGTGCCCTTGTTGCGGGCGGCCTACCGGTACTGGCGGGAAATCGGAAGTGCTTCGGGTGAATCCATCATGCGGACTACCGGTGGCCTCGACATCGGCGCGAAGAACAGCTGGACAGTGCGTGGATCGCGCCAATCGTGCATGGAACACGGCATCGAGTTCGAGGAATTGGAGGCTGGCGAAGTCAATGGGCGGTTCCAGGGCTACCACCTGCCGCCATCGATGAACGCGGTGTACCACACTGAAGGCGGTTACCTTCTCTCGGAGGTCGCGATCGCTGCCTACGCCTCGGAAGCCCGGAAGCATGGCGCGGAAATCCATTCTGACGAGACGGTGCAACGCTGGAACAGCAGTTCGCATGGCTTGCGGGTCGTGACGAACAGCCGCGAATACCGCACCAAGCGGCTTGTGGTGACGGCAGGAGCCTGGGTCGGCAGACTGTGCCCCGCCCTACGGACGGTTTGCAAACCCGAACGCCAAGTCATGCTTTGGACCACGCCGGTGGAGGCTGAGGCCTTCACTCCCTCGCGGTTCCCGGTATTCAATCTCGAGGCTCCGACGGGACGGTACTACGGATTCCCGGACCATAACGGCGAAGGGTTCAAGATCGGCAAGTACCACCACTTGAAGCAAGCGCTGGAGAATCCGGACGAACTCGACCGCTCCTGTCATCCGGAAGACGAATCCGTGCTGCGCGAGGGGATCCGGGAGTATTTCCCTCTCGCCAATGGAGCGACACGCAGGATGGCGGCGTGCATGTTCACCAACACTCCCGACAGTGACTTTGTCCTCGACCGGGTTCCAGGCGAGGAAAATGTCTACGTCGCGACCGGTTTCTCGGGCCACGGCTTCAAGTTCTGCAGCGTGGTTGGCAAGATCATGGCTGAGCATTGCCTGCAGCAGGAACCCTCCTGGGACATTGGGCGCTTCCGTCTCCAGCGCGTGCGAACCACCAACTACTGACCGGACTGCCCCAGCGTCAGGTACGGACCCTCAAGATTCGCGGCCCAGATCGCCCGTACTGGTGGGCTATAGTGTGATTGACTCGTCAGTGCAGGTCGATCCTAGATTCCATCCTTGCCCGCGTGTGCCGATTTCGCGTCGGGAAATGCTGCGGAGCACTTCCACGGGCTTCGGCATGCTGGCACTCTCGGGACTGATGGCCGACCCGGCCTACGCCGGTCTCGCCAACGAGCCTGATGCAACGGGCCCGCATTTCACCCCGAAGGTGAAGAACGTCATTTTCTGCTACATGTCGGGCGGCCTGTCGCATATCGATTCGTTTGATCCCAAGCCACGTCTAGCCAAGGAAGCCGGGGATCCCATGCCGTTCGAGACGGCCCGGACCATGTTCAACCAGGACGGCAACATCATGCCGTCTCCGTGGGACTTCCACCGCTACGGCGAAGCCGGGATTCCAGTTAGCGACCTGTTCCCGCACATCGCGACCCAAGTGGACGAAATCGCTGTCATCCGCTCAATGACCGCACGGTTCATGGAACACGCGCAAGGCAATTTCTATTTCCATTGCGGCCAGCCTTTCACCGGCTTCCCGTCGATGGGCGCTTGGGTGAACTACGGTCTCGGCACGGAGTCGAAGGAGTTGCCGGGATTCGTCGTGATTGGGACCGGAGGCATCCCTCTCGGCGGCATCAACATGTTCAGCAGCGGCTTTCTCCCGGCCGAGTACCAAGGGTCCCTGCTCTACCCTGGCGCGGAGGAGCCGCTGGCTAACATCCGTCCAAGCGAGGAGGACGCAAAGCAGCGAAGAAGACTGGAATTCGTCCGCGCTCTGGATTCCATCTACCTGGAGCGGACCGCAGGCGATCCGGAAGTCGAGGCAGCGATCAAGAACTACGAGACCGCCTACCACATGCAGTCGGCGGTTCCGGAGTTGGTGGACATCGGATCCGAGACTGAGGCAACCCGGAAGCTGTATGGCCTCGACTCGACATTCCCGCCGAAGCGCGACTACGCGCTGCAATGCCTGATCGCGCGGCGGCTCGTCGAGCGAGGCGTGCGATTCGTCGAACTGACGATGGTCGATGGTCGCAACCGGGGCAAGGGGAATTCGTCAAATCCCTGGGATCAACACACCGATCTGATCCTGGGTCACGGCCGCAACGCGTATGCCGTTGATCAACCGGTCGCCGGGTTGCTCCAGGACCTGAAGGCCCGCGGACTCTTCGACGAAACCCTGGTGATCTTCTCCGGAGAGTTCGGTCGCACTCCGTTCGTGCAAGGAACTAACGGCCGCGACCACAATCCGTTCGGCTTCAGCCTGTGGCTTGCAGGTGGCGGAATCGAGCCGGGCATGACCTACGGCGCAACCGACGAGTACGGATACCATGCAATCGAGGGAATCCGGACCGTGCACGACCTGCACGCGACCGTGTTACACCTGCTGGGGATCGACCACACCAAGCTGTCGTATCGCTTCGGCGGACGCGACTTCCGACTGACCGACGTGCACGGGCAAGTGATTGACGAGGTTCTTTCCTGAAACGTGAGAATGCGGTCTCGGCACTTCCCTGCCGATTTTGTATAGTCTCGATAGATGCGTGAGCCCGCAATCTCGACCCGAACTGATTCGTGGCGGGAGAACGCCTGAGGCCGATCCCCGGAGTCGGCGTGGACCCGAGCAGCCCAAAGCACCGAGAGAGACTTCGAAAACCAATTGAGCAAATCATCCATCGCAGTCGGCCACGGCATCCAGTCGTTATTTGGAACGCGAGACCAGAATCTCCGGATTCTTGAGCGATCGCTGGGAATCACTGCCAATCTCTCGCCCAATACCCTCGAGATCGAGGGCAGCGAGGCCCAGGTCCGGCGCGCCGACGAGATCATTGCCGACTACTTGGCGCTCTGCAGCGACGGGCACCGCTTCAGCAACGGTGACGTTCGCGATTTCCTCCGGGTAGCGACGGCCGATCCGGAGATCAGCTTCAAGGGCCTCGTTGAAAGCAGCCGCCAGAGGATGTGCGGGCGCAAGCCGGTCACACCGCGTAGCCTCAACCAACTCCGCTACCTGGAGGCCATGGAGCGCTCAGACATGGTGTTCGGCGTCGGCCCGGCCGGCACCGGCAAGACGTACTTGGCAGTGGCATTCGCCATATCCGCGCTCCTCGGCAAGCATGTCCAGCGCATCGTGCTCGCGCGGCCGGCCGTCGAGGCCGGCGAGCGGCTGGGGTTTCTTCCCGGCACCTTGCAGCAAAAGGTGGACCCCTATCTGCGCCCGCTCTACGACGCGCTACAAGACCTCCTCGAAGCGGAACGGGTGGAGCGCAGCTTGGCCAACGGCACAATCGAAGTCGCGCCGCTGGCGTTCATGCGCGGTCGCTCGCTGAATGAGAGCTTCATCATTCTCGACGAGGCGCAGAACGCAACGGCCGAGCAAATGAAGATGTTCATCACCCGCCTAGGCTTCGGATCGAAGGCAGCGATCACCGGCGACATTACGCAAATCGACCTGCCCGCCGGAAAGCGCAGCGGACTGATCGAGGCGATTGATGTGCTGTCTGACGTCCAGGGCGTGCGATTTGTGGATTTCAACGAGCACGACGTGGTGCGCCACGGCCTTGTCCAGCGAATCGTTCGCGCCTACGACCGCTATAATGCGAATCAGTTGAAGCCGCCGTCATCGAGAGGCGAGAGACGGCAGAAGCAACCGGCGCCTGACTAAGGCAATGAACGAAGGCGAACCCGACGAACCTTGGTATTTCGAGAACCGTCAGCGCAAGATAGCGTTCGACGAGAGCAAGGTCTGTGATTTCCTTTCCCGTTTGGCAAGGGACTTGGCTGAGGGCGGCGAATTCTCTGTGGTAGTCAGTTCGGATGAAGCCGTTCGGAAGGCGAATCGGCGCTTCCGGAACGAGTCCAAGACGACTGACGTCCTCTCATTCCCGGATGGAGAGGACGGCTACTTGGGCGATTTGCTGATCGCAGCCCCCAGAGCAGCCAAGCAGGCCAGGGACCACGGCCATTCGGTCGAAGACGAGATCAACACCTTGGCGCTGCACGGAATCCTGCATCTGAACGGGTACGACCACGAATCGGACCGAGGCGAGATGAGCGGCGAAGAAGAGCGGCTCCGCGCCAAGTACGGTCTCAAGTCCGGACTCATCGCGAGGGCAAGGGGATGACCATAGCCCTGCTCGGAATTGCGTTCCTGCTGTGCTGCAGCCTCACCCTCTCGTCCTTCCTCGTGCGGATGTACAGCGAGGCGTTAAGCCTCCGCAAGCGTCGCGACCGCGGGGGTTTCGAATACTTCGCGACTGAATTCCAGCCCCTGCTCGGTCACAGCGCCGAGGACGGCAAGGACAGGTATACGCTCGTGCAATTCGGAAGCCTGATCCTGCTCAGCATGGACCTGCTGTATCTGGGTATGGAGCAGTCCAGCGCCGGAATCGCCATCGTGGAAGCTCTGGCGCTCACTTCCATCGCAGTCTTCGTTTGTGCGCAAGTGCTGCCTACCATCCTCGCAGTGCGCACCAAGGGACGCTGGGTAGCGCACCTCGCCTGGCCGAGCCGGGTTCTCGGCTGGCTTCCAGTGCCCCTGCTGATTCTCGGCGATTTTGCCTCGTCTGTTGCAGCCGTGGGCGGGGACTCGAATTCCGGTGAGCAAGCGCAAAAGCCCAGCGAAGAAATCGACGCGCTCTTGGACGCTGGCCAGAAAGAAGGCTTGATTGACGGCGAGGACCGCAAGCTGATCCATTCCGTGGTTGGATTTGGTGACAAGACCGTGAGGGAGGTGATGACTCCCAGACCGAGAATCACCGCTATCGCCGCTGACTGCGATCTGGAACAGGTACGGCTGTTGATTCGGGAAAAGGAGCACTCGCGCATCCCCGTTTACGCCGATTCGATCGACAACGTGATCGGTTTCATCCACAGTCGGGACACGCTCGACTACGCCAAGGAGGAGCGCGTCAACCGCGAAGCCCGAGCGATCGTGCGCCCGATCGACCTGGTTCCAGAGACCAAGCGGATCCAAGAACTCATGCGCGAGATGCAAGAGGCGCACAGCCAGATCGCGATGGTGATCGACGAGTACGGTCAGACGGCAGGATTGGTCACCATGGAAGACATGATGGAGGAGATCGTCGGCGAAATCGAGGATGAGACGGACCCGGTCCGGGATGTCGAGCCCCAGGGTGACAATTCGTTCATCGCGCAAGGCGGGCTGGACCTGGACCGCTTGGAGGAACTCGTGGGCTATCGCCCCGACGAGGAGCTTGAGTCGACGACAATCGGCGGCCTGGTTTGCGAGCACCTTGGACAAGTGCCGGCAGCCGGTGCCAAGGTTCGGCTCAATGGCATGGAGGTCGAGGTCTTGGCCTCAGACGGCCGGCACGTAAGCCGCGTGCAATTACGCCGCCGCTCGATCCAGCCAATGGCGCAAGGGACGGCCAAGTGAAGTCGGGATTCGTCGCCATCCTCGGAAAACCCAACGTAGGCAAATCCACTCTGCTCAATGCCCTGGTTGGGACGAAGGTATCCATCGTCAGCCGCCGGGCGCAGACGACGCGCGACGCGATCCAGGGAGTCCTGAGCGAGCCCCGGGGCCAAGTGGTGTTCGTTGACAGCCCAGGCGTCCATGACCCGTCGAAGGAACTGGGGCAACGAATGATGCGAGAGGTCGAGCGCGCTACCCAAGGCTGCCATCTAGTGCTGCTGATGGTCGATGCGAGCCAGCCCGTGGACGAGTCCGACGCGCGAGTGATCGCGCTGGCGGAAAAACTCTCGATGCCGGCCTTCCTGCTTGCCAACAAGGTTGACAAGGTAGCTCGCAAGGGGGAACTGCTGCCATTCCTGGACCGTTGCCGCCAGCTACACGAATTCGAGGAATTCATCCCAGTCTCCGCGACCCGAGGGGCAAATCTGGGCGTCCTGCTGGACTCCGTGTTTGAACGCCTGCCGGAGTCCCCGCAATATTATCCTGACGGGTACGTGACGGACCAGCCCGAACGATTCATGGCGTCTGAGCTGATCCGGGAACGCATCCTGCGAGAGACTCACGACGAGATCCCCCATGCCGTGGCGGTGCTGATCGAGCGATGGGAAGAAACCCGCAAGAAGCTGCGCATCGCAGCTGTGGTCGTGGTGGAACGCGATGGCCAGAAGGCTATCTTGATCGGCAAGAAAGGTGAGAAAATGAAGCAACTGGCCAGCAAGGCGCGCCTGACACTGGAGACTCGATTCGCGCGCCCGGTCCATTTGGAGGTGTTTGTGAAGGTGCGTCGCAATTGGCGCAACAAGCGCGGATTCGTCCAGGATCTAGACTTTCGAAAGATCCTCGAAGCCGGGTGATCGAGGGAACAAGCCGATGGCTAGATCGGGGGATCGCACACGACGCGCACTGCTGGCCGCATTGCCCCTGTCCGTAGCGCTGCTGACCGCGGAAGATGCAGACGGACTGCTCTATGACCGAGTCCATCGAAAGCTCAACAACAACCTGTCCCTCCGGATTCGCGATCTCAAAGTGACCGTGGTCGATGCCGTGGTCACGATCGAGGGAATAGTGCGCAGCGAGAAACTCAAGAAGCGCGCGACCAAAGTAGCCTCGGTGAAGGGCGTCAAGAACGTGGTCAATAAGCTTCGCGTGGGGACCTAGGCAAAGTCGGCAAGAATCGACGTCAGCGCGATCGGTCCCACTCGGAAAACGTGCCGCGGTTCTCCGCCAGTTCCTTCAGCAGGGATGCCGACCGCCACCAGTGCCCGTGCTGGGAGTGGAATTCCTCCACCCTAGCCAGCACCTTCCCAAGACCGACCGTGTCAGCGTAGAACATCGGCCCCCCGCGAAACGCCGGGAAGCCATAACCGTACAGATAAATGATGTCGATGTCCGAGGCTCGCAAGGCAAAGCCCTCTTCAAGAATGCGGGCGCCCTCGTTCACTAACGCGTAGACCACGCGGTCGAGGATTTCCTGGTCAGAGATCTCGCGTTGCTCGATCCCGGCCTCAGCCGCGACTCGCTTGAGCATTGCATCCACTTCCGGATCCTCATGGCGGCTCCGGTCCTGGCCATACCGGTACCAGCCCGCCTTCGTTTTTTGCCCGTACCGACCCATTTCGCACAGCGCATCCTCGGCTAGCGGCCGGCGGGTACCGGGGGGATACAGGTGCGGCGCTTCCTTGCGGACCCGCATTCCAACATCGAGGCCGGCCAAATCGCCCACCGCCATCGGCCCCATGGCGGCCCCGAACTCGTACAGGACGCGGTCCACCTCAGCCGGTCGGGCACCCTCCTCCGCGAGGAATTGAGCCTCACGCCGGTATGGATGAAACATCCGGTTCCCGACGAATCCGTGGCAATTGCCCACCAAGACGCCGACCTTGCGCAGTCTGCGGGCGAGGGCCATGGAAGTTGCGACGACGTCCTTGGATGTCGCGGCACCGCGCACGATCTCCAGCAGGCGCATGACATTGGCCGGGCTGAAGAAATGGTGACCGATAACGTCCTGCGGGCGGGACGTCGACGATGCGATTTCGTCGATGCTAAGCGTTGACGTGTTCGACGCGAGGATCGCGCCGGGCCGCGCCAGCCTGTCGATGTCGCCAAACACTGCCTTCTTCAGCGCCATGTTCTCGAACACAGCCTCGACGATGATGTCGGCCGCCTCGAAACCGTCCCAACCGGTCTGGGGTGTAATCAGGGCCAGACGCTGCTGGACGTACTCCGGCGTGAAGCGGCCTCGCCGGACAGATCGCTCATAGTTCTTGCGTATCGTCGCGTAGCCCCGATCAAGCGCTTCTTGCGTGACCTCTTTCAGCCGCACAGGGATTCCGGCGTTGGCATAGGCCATGGCGATCCCCCCGCCCATCGTGCCTGCACCGATCACGGCCGCGGATCGAATCTCGCGGGTCGCCGTCTCCTTGGGCACGTCGGGCACCTTGCGCACCCGGCGCTCCGAGAAGAAAGCGTGGATCAGCGCTTTCGACTGCGTCGAGAAAAGGCATTCCTGGAAAATCTCGGCCTCGCGCTTGATCCCTTCCGAGAACGGCAGGGTCACCGCGCACTCGACCGCATCAATCGCCTTCAACGGTGCCATGAACCCTCGTCGTTTCGCCTTTGCCAATTCACGAGCAGCCGCGAACACGGGTGCCGCCTCGTCAGGGGTGGGGAGATTATCAGTGAGCTCGCTCGCCTTGGGGTGCGGTCCACCCGCCGCCGCCTTCTCGGCGGCGAACGACACCGCGCCCGCCAGCAATTCGGTGTAACCGCTTCCGTCGATCAAGCGGTCGACGATTCCATGGTCCGCTGCATCCGCAGCGGACACGGGATCGCCAAGGGCACACATCTCGAGTGCCTTCGACAGGCCGGCAAGGCGCGGCAACCGCTGGGTGCCGTGAGCACCCGGAATGATGCCCAGCTTTACCTCGGGCTGACCTACTTGAGCAGAGCGAAGTGCGACTCGATAGTGACAACCTTGCGCAGTTTCAAGCCCGCCGCCAAACGCCGTTCCGTGAATAGCCGCCACGACTGGCTTGGAAGAGTTCTCCAAGGCCTCGATCACAGAAATCAGACCCGGACCACGCCTCTTCTCGCCGGAGGTGATCTTGCCAAACTCCTTGATGTCGGCCCCGGCGATGAAGGTCCTGCCGCCTCCGATCAGGACTATCGCCCTGACGTTTTCGTCGCTGCCGAAGCGCTGGACACCGTCCAGAATGCCTTCGGGCACGCCGGGGCTGAGTGCGTTGACGGGAGGGTTCTCAACCGTAACTACACCGACACCATCCTCGACGCTCAAACGGACTAGATCGCCCATGGATACCTCCTTGAAATCGTCGCGCCGGGAGTCGTCTCCGAGGCGCCCAAGTCCTTTAGCGTACCGGACTGAGAACATCGGGCTTGCCAGTTGACCCGGAGCTTCGCAGGTCCCGGCTCAAGTCCTCGGCAAATCCCATCCCCGCATCAATGGAAGCGGCGACGAAGGCGCCAAAGCCGGCCTCTGGCTAGAGGCCTTCACGAGCCAGAACTGGCCTCGCTCACGCCAAAGACGGAACCTAGCGCCAAGACGTGGGCAGCAAATTCGCGCAATACGAGACCAGGCTGGCGGGCCAACCGGTATCCCGCGTTGCTAGAGACCCTTCCTTGCTCTCCCGAGCAGCTGGCTCTAGGCGCTACAATCAGATCGCAACCTTCGCGAGACGCCAGAGGGTCAATGTCAGCACTCACCCGCCGATCGGTCCTTTCCGCACTGACCGGGACCATGGTCTCGGGCGCCGAGAAGACCGTCCGGAGCCCAAACGTACTGCTCGTCATTTCTGACCAGCTCCACCACCAAGCCATCGCGTCCGCGGGAAACGCGACAGTCCAAACGCCCAACATCGACAGCCTGGCCCGCGACGGCGTGCGATTCGAGAACGCTCTCTGTCCAACGCCGTTTTGCAGCCCGACGCGGGCCTCGCTGATGACCGGCCTGTATCCGCACCAACACGGCATCACGAAGAACCTCAGCCGCAATAGCGCGGGGCTGGACCCGGACCTGCCGACCACCGAGCAGGCGTTGCTCGACGCCGGGTACGTTGCCCGGCAGTTCGGCAAATGGCATCTCGGCCAGAAGACCCGCGTACCCTCCTATGTACAGGATCCGGAACTCAGCTATCGAGACTACTTTCGGTCCATTGGTCAGCGAATGCCCCAGCCACCCGCCGGGCCAACCAGTCGGGTCGGACGGCCCATCTATTCAACCGAGGCCGTGCGATCCGCAAATGCCAGGTACGATGGCGACGGACCGCCAAACTCATGGATCGGCCGCACCGACGTCCCACCGGAGCATACTGAGGAAGCTTGGATCGCGGACAGGGCGATCGAGGCTCTTCGAATGCTATCAGGCAAACCGTTCTTCATAACGGTCAGCTTCCCGGCACCGCACGCGCTGTGGGCCATAAACGAGCCCTACTACAGCCTTCACCCTCGCCAGGAGATCCGCCTGCCGGCCAATCGTCATTCGGTGCAGGATGTCGATCGAAGTACAGCGGCTTGGCGTTTCGGACAGCTTCTTGGCGACGAAGGCATGCGGGAGTACCTGGGCGTGTACTACGGGATGGTCTCGATGATGGACGCCAACCTCGGCCGCATCCTCGACGAATTGCGGCTGTCTGGCGAAGAGGACAACACTCTTGTGGTCTTCACTTCCGACCACGGCGACATGCAGGGCGGTCACGGAATGTACGGCAAGACTGCCTACTCGATGTACGAGGAGACGACCCGCGTCCCGCTGCTGCTCCGGTGGCCCGGCCGGGTTCCGTCTGGAAAAACGATCAAGACCCAGGCGGGCAGTTGCGACGTCTCTCCAACTATCCTGGACTACCTCGGACTTCCCGTGCCGGCGAAGCTGGCCGGTCAGAGTTTGAGAGGCTTTATCGACGGCGAGGAGAAACTGGATCGCCCGATTTTCGCGGAGCGAGACCGGGGTGCCTCAGGGGAAACCGCCGGAGGCCATTTCCAAAGGCTCATCCGGACACACGAGTGGAAGTACAGCTATCATTCGCGCGGCGACTCGCAGATCTATCATCTGGCTGCCGACCCCGGGGAGACCAAGAACCTCATACGCGAGCCAAGCGCCCGTGGCGCCGTCCAGCACATGCATGCCGAACTGGTCCGATGGATGCAAGAAACGAACGACCCTCGCGTTGAGGACATCCCGGAGGCGTAGGCAGTCGCCTCGCGTTCCGCTTCCGACACCGCCAGCGAACCGGATCATGCGGACGACGTGATCCAAGCGGAACGGGCGCAATTCCGCCCCGCCAACCGCACTGCGGCACAGCTCGTGGACGGTAGCCGCGGGGAAAGCCGACTCCACGTCAGAAAATTGCTAACGCACTTCCGGGAGTATTATCGGGACGACTCGGCGCACCGGGTAGATCGATCCAGGTGGCCGAGCCACAACTACAGCAGATCCTCCGTCGAGGCCCGCAAGAAGCGCCGTGCTCCGCGATGGCGAGAACTGCCTAGTCGCCTTGCGAGGCAAGCGGCTCAACATCAACTCTGATCTCGTGCCACGGAGGCAGGCTTTGCAAACTGCCCATCGCGTGCAACACAACATCAACTTCGGTACCGCCATTCGGACCGATGGGATCTGGAACGACTACATCGAACGTCGCCAGCGGCGGAGCCTGTCGACTCGCCTCTCGCACACGCAATAGAACCTGCAGGGCAACCGATTGCGGCTCGTCGGAATGATTCGCGATGAACGCCTTCACGTGGGTCTGGAAATCTTGGTCGTAGTACGGGCGGATGCCCGACACCTCCACCGCTCCTTGCACACCGATCGAAAAGGTTTCAACGGGTGACACCGCCATTTCATCTGGATCCTCCAGCCCCAGTCCGGAGAACAGACCGTTAGAATCGCCAGCAGCCCAGACTGCCACGAGAACGGCCCGGACGAGCGCTACCGCGAAGATCACGAAATGCCGCTTCTTAAGATGCAGGCCGGACCTCAAGGAGGATCTGGCCGGACTCTCCTGCGGAGGCGACTCCGTCACCGCGCTGACCACGGAGGCCGTGGGCTCCGGCGGAACCCCAGCGGCGCCCTGGTCGAATCCGGCTGGAGCGCTGTCGCTGTCCGATGAGCCTTGCGCTGAGCAATTCGGACACACATCCGAGGAGGCCTCGACTTCGGCACCGCAATCGGGGCAGATCCAACTGAACATCGCCCCACTATTGTGGCGCAATCAGGGCCCGGAGCCGAGCCGCCAACGCGCGTTTGGAACTCGGGACAAGGCAGTTCGTCGGTCCTCCCGAGGTGAGGCGGGTTGCTATAATTCGACCTCGGTTTCGGCCGATCCCTCTTCTGATGCTCGTCCAGGACGCCGGCCTAGCCGACCCCCGAACCATCGCCCAATACGAACCGGTAATCGGTCTCGAAGTCCATGTCCAGCTCAAGACGCGGACCAAGATCTTCTCGCACTCGACCCACGAGTTCGGCAAGTCACCCAATACGCAGACCGACCCCGTCGTGCTTGGCCTGCCGGGTGCGTTGCCAGTGCTCAATCGAGAGGCTGTGGCGCTCGCGGTGCGAGCCTCGATGGCGATCAACTGCAGGGTAAACCGCTACTCGCAGTTCGCCCGCAAGAACTACTTCTATCCCGACCTGCCCAAGGGATACCAGATTTCGCAGTATGACCGACCACTTGCCGAGCACGGCTGGCTCGACATCCGGGTCGAGAACGACTCCAAGAGAATCGGCATCACCCGCCTGCACATGGAAGAGGACGCGGGCAAGACCATCCACGATGGATTCGGGGACTCGAACCGCTATAGCTATGTCGACCTCAACCGTGCGGGAGCGCCGCTCTGCGAGATCGTCAGCGAACCCGATCTGCGAAGCGCTGACGAGGCGGTCGCGTACCTCAACGAACTGAAGCTCATAATCCAGTTCGCAGGCGCATCCGACTGCGACATGGAGAAGGGCCAGTTGCGCTGCGACGCCAACGTGTCCGTCAGAAGGACGGGCGCCGAGAAGTTCGGCACGCGCTGCGAGATCAAGAACTTGAACTCATTCCGGTTCGTCAAGCAGGCGATTCAATACGAGATCGCTCGGCAGGTCGCCGTGGTTGAAGACGGGGGATCCATCGTCCAAGAGACCAGGCTGTTCAACACCGCCAGCGGGACTACGGTGAGCATGCGCGGCAAGGAAGACTCTCACGACTACAGGTATTTTCCCGAACCCGACCTGCCGCCGCTAGTCCTGTCCGACGAGCAGCTTGCTTCTGTTCGCGAGGAGATGCCGGAACTGCCGCCCGCGATGCGGGCCCGTTTCGTTTCCGACTACGGATTGTCCGATTACGACGCTCGTGTCTTGACACTTACGGTTGCGTCGGCCCACTACTTCGAACAGGCCGCCGAAGCGTCGGGGAACCCGAAAGCGACGGCAAATTGGGTGCAAGGCGAGTTGATGGGCACTCTGAATGCTTCCGCCAAGGACATTGCCGACTCTCCAGTCAGCCCCTCCCGGCTCGGCGAACTGATCCAGCTGATCGATAACGGCACGCTGTCCGGCAAGCTCGCCAAGCAGGTCTTCGCCAAAATGTTCGAGACCGGGAGGTCAGCCGGCGAGGTGATCGAATCGGAAGGGTTGCGCCAGATCAGCGACTCGGACCAATTGGAGGGCGTCATCCATGACATCCTCTCCAGGTCGGAGAAGCAGGTCGCACAGTATCGGGGAGGAAAGGCCGGAGTGCTCGGCTACTTCGTTGGGCAGGTCATGAAGGTCACGCGAGGCCAGGCCAACCCGATACTCGTCAATCAATTGTTGAGGAAAGCGCTCGACGGCTAGGCTCGCTCAGCCTAGCGCGGGGGCGTGAGCAGCACCTCCGGCTCGGTCACCCCGTAGTCCGGCGGGAGTTGTCGATAGTCGGTTCCAGTGCGCGAGTTCCGATCCCACACGACCTCCCCCTGAAGAAGTGTCATTTCCGCCGCGAGCCGCTGGTTCCCCACAACCATGCCGCCGCGGACGTCCCGGAAGCGAAACTTGCCCACGTCAAGACGCAGGACAGCGATGTCAGCAGCTGCGCCAACCCCCAGATGTCCGAGTCTCGGACGCCCGATCAACTGGGCGGGGGTGGAGGTGGATGCGCGCACCACGGCATCGAGGGGCATCCCGAGCGCCAGGAATTTGGACATCACGGTCGGCATGTCCATCATGGCCGAGTTCATGCTTCCGCCATGAAGATCAGTTGAAATCGAATCCGGGTAAAATCCTTGGGCGATCGCGGGTGCCGCATTGCGAAACACGAAGCTTCCGGCCCCATGCCCCACGTCAAACTTGACGCCGCGAGCGCGGGCCCGGTCCAGGTATGCGTAGAGCTTGCCGTCTGCATCCACCCAAGGAACTGGCGCGCGAAAGCAATGGGTGGCCAAGTCGCCAGGCCGCAAGTGGTCCTCGACCAACTCCCAAAACGGACGGCCCTCGAGGAATCGCCCGAAGTCAACCATGACCGGTATTTCCGCTGTCCGTCCCGCCGCCACGGCATTGTCGACCGACGTCCATTCTGTTGATTGAAAGTGAGCGGACTTGACACCAACCACGACATCCGCATGCTGCTCGGCGAGTCGGGCCACTTCCGCGGGTCCGAAGTCTGCTTGCTCGGCTTCCTGCGACTCCATGCCTCGACCCGCAATGTTGATCAGCGCAAGCACCCGTGTCTGGACACGGTCGATCACGGCCTCCCGGAAGGTCTCGAAATTGCGCCAGCCGGAACTGCCGGCATCAACCATGGTGGTGACGCCGGTACGAAAGCTGAAACTGTCGGGCCGGACACTGGAGTCACCCGCCCAGGCACCGGCGATTCCGGTAGTGGAATAGAGATGGGTGTGGATGTCCACGAGACCGGGTGTCAGAAACAGCCCGTCGATGTCAAAGACCTGGCGTGCCTGGCGGACGTCGATCGATGGTTCGACAGCCGCAATCCTTCCGTTTGCTATCGCAACGTCGCGGTGGCCGGAGACGTCGTTCCGGGGGTCGACAACGTATCCGTTCCGCAGGACGATGTCGTATGTCTGGGCGCACGCACCCGTGCCGCCCACGAGGAGCAACGGAACGGCAACCTTACAGAAACCCCCACTGCGAAGCATGCGAAGATAAACAATAGCAAGCTATGAAACCGCTGCAATCCTTGGCCGCGTTGGCGATTGCCGCTCCGCTTCTCGCCGATGTCTCGATCTTGGAAGAGATCATCGTCAAAGTCAACGCCAACATCCTCCTGCGTTCCGAATACGACCGGGCCCTCGAACTGAGCCGGAGCGAAGTCGAATCGGACCAAACACTCTCGGACGCGGATCGTGAAACGCTGCTCGACGCGCGCTCAAAGGACGTGCTCCGAGACATGATCGACCAGCGGCTGCTGGTTCAAAAGGGCGAAGAACTCGGAATCAGTGTCGAAGCCCAGGTCCTGAACCAGCGCGACACCATCATGGAGCGCAACGGCATCGAGACGACCGACGAGTTCGAGGCGTGGGTGCTCGAGCGTACGGGGGAGCCCGCGGAAGACCTGATGGACAGGATGCGTGAGAACTTCCTATCGCAGGCCGTGCTTGGCCAAGAGGTCGGTAGGCGGGTGATCGTTTCTCGCGAGGACATCGAGGCGTATTACGAAGAGCACAAGAGCGAGTATGTCCGCTCCGAGGGCGTCCGCCTGAGCCAGATCCTGATCTCCCTGGAAGGCGACGAAGAGGCCCAGCGCAAGGAGGCCAGCGACGTCTACGAGCGGGTTCAGCGCGGCGAGCCGTTCGCAGAAATGGCGCGACGCTTTTCCGATGACTTGGCCACCAAGGAACTGGGCGGCGATATCGGGATCTACCGTAGGGGAATGCTACGCGAGGAAATCGAGAACGCCGTGTTCGACAAGGGCCAAGGGCACATAACCGAACTCATCGAGGTTCCGAACGGCCTGCTGATACTCCGGGTGGACCAGAACTTCCGCGAGGGTCTGGCGGAGCTTGAAGAAGTCCAGGAGGAGATCCGCGCGACGATCAGCGCCCCGCTATTTCAACCGGAAATCCGCAAGTACCTTTCGGAGCTTCGATTGGAATCCTACATCGAGATCCGTCCGGGCTACGCTGACTCCGGAGCCGTGGAGGGTATCAGCACGGCTTGGAGCGATCCATCTCGCCTAGCCCCCCTGACAACGACCCGCGAGGAAGTCATCAAGGCCCGGCCGCGCAAGCGAGTGCTGTGGATGGTGCCCCTCCCACGCGGCAAAGTGGACGACGACCGGAATGCGGACGACGATGCCGAACCCGTAGCTGCGGGAGCGTCGGCGTCGTGAGCAAGGAACACTACATCAGGGACTTGAGGGTCCTGGGACCGGACGAGCGGTTCCGCAGTGTCTTCCTGGTGCAGGCTAAGGACCTGCGACAGAACAAGAAGACCGGTGACCCGTTCCTGTCGATGCAGCTTGCCGATTGCACAGGTACTCTGGACGCGAGGATGTGGGATGTCCGCGAGGGTCTTGCCGATCAGTTCCAGGTTAACGATTTCATCGACGTCCACGGAAGGATTCAAGTTTATCGGGAACGGCCCCAGATCATCGTTCACAAGCTATCTGCGGTGCCGGATGACCAGGTGACTCTCTCCGATTTCATGCCGCACACTAAGCATGACGTCGAAGCGATGTATGCCAAGGTCCTCTCGTTGATCGACTCGTTTCAGGACCGGGACCTCAAGCGCCTACTGAAATCGATATTCGAGAATCCGGACATCGCCAAGGCCTACAAGAGGGCACCGGCCGCCAAGAGCATGCATCACGCGAGGCTGGGAGGCCTGCTCGAGCACGTGTCCAGCGTGCTGAACCTTGCCGTCGCCGTCTCGGCCAACTACGAAGATGTCGACCGGGACTTGTTGATTTCCGGGGTCTTGCTGCACGATCTGGGCAAGGTCTATGAGCTGAAGTCCGATCGGTCGTTTGAGTATTCGGACGCGGGACTCCTGCTCGGCCATATTCCGATCGGAAGCGCGTGGCTGGGCCGTTGCTGCGACGAGATCAAGGGCTTTCCACCGCGCCTGAAGATGCTGCTAGTGCACATGGTTCTGAGCCATCACGGCAAGAGGGAGTTCGGATCGCCGCAACTGCCGGCGTTTCCCGAGGCCTTGGCGTTACATTTCATCGACGACCTCGACTCGAAACTCGAGATGATGCGAACTGCCACCGCAGACCTCATGGACGGAGAGGTTTGGAGTCGCTACCCGAAGGGCCTCGATGGCCCCGTCCTAGACAAGGCAGCGTATCTCCGGGAAACCTCGACCCGGTCCGCACCAGACACCCCGGCGGTCAAATCACCTCCAGGCGACCCGCTACCGTCCTCCTTGCATCTGTCTCCGGCGCCGGACCTGCCTGCCGCCACGCCCGTGGAGCCGTCAGCCTCTCCTCTCGAGGATCCGTCCAACGCCGGTGAGGCCGAATTCCAGCTATCGCGTCCGGAATCGCCGCCGAAAGTGGATTCGGAAGCTGGAAGCCAATCCGAGGGTGTCTCCGTAGCCCGAGGCGAACCCGTAGAACCGGAGTCTCCGGCACCGACCGACCTAGTGCCGGCCTCGGAGTATGAAGAGACGGCCGCAGAGGGGAGCCGCTCGCCCGAAGCAATTGCAGCACCGTCCCGGCCGTCGTCTGCGGACCCCGAGCGGAACGAGGCCAGCGACGTCGGATCCCAACACGTTCCGGCCAATCTGCCATCGCCACAACCGACCATCCAGCCCGCGCCAGAACTCCCATTCGAGTTAGCCGCCGGATCCGAAGCATCACAATCGATCGCCAAGGCGCCCGAGACAGAGCCATCCGATAGCTCAAACGACACAGGGCCGGCGCAGCGTCCGGAGGCCGCGCCCGGTTCGACTGAGGCGTCGTCACCACAACAGGCCGCGGCGACTCCAGATGCCCCTACCCTTCCTGAAATGTCGCCGGAAGCCCCAGCTATTGGCGCGGCTGCAGCTACCGATGGGCATGGTGGCGCCCAGGTCGTAGACAAAGCCAAACTGCCGCAGCCGTTGGAGCCTGATGCAGATGCACAACACGATCCGGCTGTCATGACCGCCTTGGAACCAGAGGCACCCACAGCCGATTCTGAACGGACATCGTCGATCGAGTCCGGGCCACCTGAGCCACCGCCTGCCCTGCCCCCACTCGAGTCGGTTGCGCAAGCGGTACCGGAGCCGGCGCTAGAGGGTTCAGCACAATCCGATCAGTCAGAGTCAGAGCAGCCGAGCGAAGAGCGCGTCAACAAGGCCCCCACAATCGAGTCGACTAAAGAGTCGAAGCCCGCGTTGCGCCCGGAGCCTGTAAACCGGCCTACTATCGTGTCGTCTCCATCCAGGGTGGCCACAACTCCGGCCGCGCCACCTCTGCCCAATCCTCCTCCCGATTCGCCGACCACCGACGAGAATGAAGGTTCGCTTCAGGGCGCGCTCTTCGAGCTGGAAGAGCCTTCGGCGGAGTACCCCGGATAGCGAATTCAATCCGCGAAGGACCGCCGCCTGCACCAGTTCGGCGCCGTGCGGAAACAATGCAAGGCTGTGATTCCTTTGGCACTCCCAACGCACGGAAGGGTCTTCGCGGTGACTGGCTCGACCCAGGGCTTGGGCGAGGAAATCGTTCGCCAGGCCGTCGAACAAGGAGCCGCCGGTGTCGTGGTGAGCGGGCGTTCCAGGAAGCGAGGAACGGCTGTTGCGGCGGCCTATTCATCCGGGGACTGCCGGGTCGTTTTCGTGGAAGCCGAGTTGCAGGACCCAGTGGCTTGCCGGCGAATCGTGGCCTGTGCGGATAGAGAGTTCGGACAACTGGACGGCTTGGTGAATGCGGCTGCCTGCACGGAGCGCGGAACTCTGGAGGACACCACGGTGGAACACTGGGACAAGTTGATGGCGATCAATCTGAGAGCGCCATTCCTCCTGATGCAAGACGCGGTAAGAATCATGCAGCGGGAGCATCGGGGCGGAAGCATTGTCAACATCCTGAGCATGTCGGCCCACGGTGGCACACCAAACCTGACGCCCTACAGCGTCTCCAAGGGTGCCCTCGGCACGCTCACGCGGAACGCCGCTAATTCACAGCGCAAGCACCGCATCCGGGTGAACGCCCTGAACATCGGCTGGATGGCCACTCCGGCGGAGGATTCCGTGCAGCGAATGGAGGGCCAGCCCGAAGACTGGCTAGTGGCAGCCGACAAGAGCGCGCCGTTCGGACGCATCTTGAGGCCGGGCGATGTCGCCCGTATGACGGTCTACTTGCTCAGCGATTCCGCAGAGATGATGACGGGCGCGCTGATCGATTTCGACCAGCACGTCATGGGCATCTACAATCCTTGAGGGCCGTTGTGCGGGAGCGGGAGCCCCGCGCTACCGCAATGCTCACTTGGCCAACTCCCGCTCCAGGCTCGGAGTCCGGCGGCAGAGCCGCAAGACGTTCGCGGCAACATCGCGCGAGGCGGCTCGATCCCAGCTCGTGGCTCGCACCCGGCCCGCCGGCAGGGCAGCTAACCGAAACGTAGGATCCGTCTCTCCCGTTTGGCTTCCAGCCTGTTCCGTTCACGGGAGATTCGCGCCCGCTCGTGGGGAACTCCTCCGGATTCACCCGGAGCAGACATAGTCTGGGTGTAGGTTATGCTGTCCCCACTAGTTCGCTACCAGCTCCTCGCGCTGCTCGCTCTCTCGACGGTTCCCGCCACCGCCCAATCAACAGGGCAATTGGCCGGGACGATTTCGATGAAGGAGACTGGGCGCCCGATGCACGGAGCCAATGTCCTAATCGTCGAACTCGGTCGCAACACGCTGTCTGGCAGCGACGGCTCGTACCAGTTCGACTACGTTCCGCCGGGCAACTACCACGTCATCGCACACTTGGATCAGCTGTTCAACGAAGCCGCGAAGACCGTCGAGATCGAGGCGGGAAGTGAGACTTCACTCGATTTCCTGCTTTCAATTGCTGCCGAACGGTACGAGATCACCGTGACCGCATCGGAAAAGCACGAGACCACGTTCGAGTCGTTCCAGGACGTGGAGTCCCTGGACTCCTACGACCTGGCACAGGTACCGGCCTCCTCGATCGGAGAGGCGCTCGATCAACGGGTCGGCACTGGAATCGCGAAGCGGAGCTTCGGCCCTGGCAACTCACGACCGATCATTCGCGGATTTGACGGCGACCGAGTGCTGATCATGGAAGACGGCATCAGCACGGGAACTCTTTCCTCGCAGTCCGGCGATCACGGCGAAGTCGTCAACGTCGGGCAGTTGGCGAGACTAGAGATCGTCAAGGGACCCGCCACACTGCTGTACAGCGGGAATGCGATGGGCGGAACGGTCAACGCGATCAGCCGTCACCACGAGCACCACCCCCATCCTCACAAGGGACTTCGGGGATTCCTCTCAGGCTCTGGTGGGACGGCGAACGCGCTCGGGGGAGGTAACGCGGGCTTCGAACTGGGAGTGGGAAGGGTGATCCTATGGGGCCAGGGCGGAGGCGTTCGAACCGGAGACTACGTTGCCCCGCAACAAGGACAGATCTTCAACTCGCGTACGCAACTGGTCAACGGCGGTGGCGGTTTCGGCTGGTACGGCGACAGGATGTTCTTCACCGCCGAATCAAAGGTCGACCGCGGAGAATTCGGCGTTCCCTTTGCGCAGGAATTCCACGGGGAACACGGTCACGAAGAAGAACACGGGGACGAGGACGACGGTGAGGACGAGGACCACGATGAGGAAGAGGAGGAGATCGAGCGAATCTCCCTCCAAAGCCGAAGGGAAAGCTACCGCGTGAACTGGGGCGTGAAGGATCTACGCGGGGCAATCGAGGGGTTCGAACTGAAACTCGGCTACGTCGACTGGGCCCACGACGAAATCGAACACTTCGAGGACGGGGAATCCGCCATCGGCACTCGGTTCAATAACGACCGGTTCGCCTACCGCGGCGTTTTCGAACAAGGCGTGCGCGGGCCGCTGAGTGGCCGATTCGGATTCTGGGGTGTTGACAGGGACTACATGGCTGCAGGCGAGGAGGCCCTCTCCCCCCCCATTGCCCAGAATGGCTTCGCCGTCTTCGCGCTTGAGGAACTGGAATTCGAGCGCTTCAAGATCCAGTTCGGAGGGCGAATCGAAACACAGCGCTACAGGCCTGCGTTCGCTGAGCGAGAAGATCACGAGGAGGAAGAGGAGGAAGAGGAGGGCGAGGAGGAGCATCACGAAGAGCGCGAACCACCGGATGCGGTTGATCGAGCCTTCACGGGTGCCTCGGCTGCACTCGGGCTGCATGCCGACACCTGGCGCGGCGGCGCGTTCGTGGCGAATTTCGCACGGAGCTTCCGTGCACCGGCGCTTGAGGAACTGTACAATTTCGGTCCGCACGTCGGAAACAGGGCATTCGAAATCGGCAATCCCGCATTGGCCGCCGAAACGGGAAACGGCCTGGACGTCTCTTTGCGCCACGGCGAGGGACGCGTGCGCGGTGAATTCAACTTCTTCTACTACGGCTTTGACAATTTCATCTTCCCGTTCGCCACGGGCGAAGCCGTCGACGAACTCTTCGAAATCGAGTACACGCAACGCAACGCGCGCTTCACGGGCGCCGAGGCGAATCTCGGCATCTGGCTCCACAGTGCGCTCCGATTGAACCTCGGAATGGACTACGTCGACGCGAAGGACACCGACACAGGCACCTATTTGCCCCGGATCCCACCGCTACGAGGAAGCATCGGCCTAGACTTTCGAAAGGGAGGATTCCGGCTGGCTCCGGAACTGGTTATGGCAAGCGAGCAGAGCAGGACCTTCACCAATGAGACACCCACTGCCGAGTACGCCGTCATGAACTTGACTGCTTCATATACCTACGCGCAGCAGCACCTCGCACACCAGTTTTCGGCGAACGTTTTCAATCTAGGGGACGAGTTCTATCGCAACCACTCGTCGTTCATCAAGGATTTGGCTCCGGAGATTGGCCGAGGGGTGCGGTTCAGTTACACAGTGCGATTCTTCTAGGTCTTCGACTCGGGTCGGGACAGAAAGCTCGCGGGATTCCTGTCGGCAGCTCTCAAAGTTCGGACTGGGGAGCACTAGGCAGCCAGGTACTCGGTCAGTCCATCCGTTCGGTTTGCGGCAGGCAACCTCGGATGGACCGTGGCGGTCAAACCGGTCCAACCGACCACGGGCGAGTCAACCCGTCCCTACTTCCTGAAGGACGCCTCGGTCAACCCACTCCAGTCGGATCCCAGACTTCTCGCAGACCCGCACCAACCGTCCCATTCGGGACTGTCCATCATGGTATTCTGAAGCAGCGTAGGCCGCTTTCACCTTGACTGGGGCGCGGTCCTCGAAGCAGATGGCCCGGTCGTGGGCGCGTAGCTCAATTGGTAGAGCAAGTGACTCTTAATCACTAGGTTCGGGGTTCGAGTCCCTGCGCGCTCACCATCTTCACCGACCCAATCTCAGCCGCACCAACCGGCCCCAATTGCATCCCCTTGTCGTTTCCGAGACCGTAGTTGAGGTTCCTGCACGGGCGGGAGCAACGCGGAAGGGCGCGGAATCTCAGTTCGATCGAAGAGGCGGACGACCGCCTTTCCACACGCAGCACCGGCGCACCTCGGCAGACCCTCGAACAGCCTCCATACAGGTTCAAGCAAATGCCTGTTACAGGTACTCTTCGCTCCTATCGACCAGTACCTTGCACTGCCAACATGACCCAACCGAGGGCACGCGAGAAGCTGTTGTGGGGGTGAGACAAGCCATGCCACTGCGCTCCGAGCTTCGCTTCATGGCACGGTTGCAGAGCCTCCGCAGGAGTTGTATCCTATGGAACGCCCGCACGGCAGAGGCGTTGGGATTGTACCCGGCGCAAGCGGCTGGGCACGCTCAGGAGGAACACAATGGCTTCGAATCGAGGCGTAAACTATATCCGGCCCGGAGTGGTCGAAGTACAGTCAATAGACTTTCCGCAGCTGGCGCTCGGAGACCGCAAGTGCAATCACGGCGTGATTCTGAGAATTGTTTCCACCAACATCTGTGGGAGCGACCAACACATGGTCCGAGGGCGCACCACGGCTCCCCCTGGGCTCACGCTGGGACACGAGATCACCGGTGAAGTCATCGAGAAAGGCGGCGACGTCGAGTTCATCGACGTGGGAGACATCGTCTCTGTGCCGTTCAACATCGCCTGCGGCAGGTGCCGCAATTGCAAGGAGGGGAAGACCGGGATCTGCCTCGAAGTGAACCCAGCGCGCCCGGGAGCCGCCTATGGCTATGTCGACATGGGCGGATGGGTCGGAGGACAGGCTGAGTACGTGATGGTTCCGTACGCCGACTTCAACCTGCTGAAATTCCCTGACCGAGACCAAGCAATGGACAAGATTTGTGATCTCACGCTGCTCTCGGATATCTTCCCAACCGGGTTTCACGGCGCCGTCACGGCGGGCGTGGGGCCAGGGTCGATAGTGTACGTCGCCGGCGCGGGCCCGGTCGGGCTCGCTTGCGCGCATGGCTGCCAGCTCCTGGGCGCCGCATGCGTGATCGTAGGCGACATGATCCCAGAAAGGCTGGACCAGGCCCGAAGCTTTGGATGCGAAACCGTCGACCTGCGTGCGGACGCGACATTGGCAGAGCAGATCGAGCAGATCATCGGCAATCCGGACGGCTCCGACGAATTGGCAATCGATTGCGGCGTGGACTGCGTCGGATTCGAGGCCAGGGGACACGGCAAGGAGGCCGTGGTCGAGAGGCCCGCAACGGTACTCAACGCCCTCATGGAGATCACCCGCGCTGGCGGAGGAATCGGCATCCCCGGCCTGTATGTGACCGGCGATCCGGGCGGGGTCGATGACAACGCGAAGATCGGCAATCTTGGAATCCGCATCGGCTTGGGATGGGCCAAGTCCCATCACTTCATGACGGGTCAGTGCCCAGTAATGAAATACCACCGCAAGCTCATGCAGGCCATCCTGTACGAGAAGGCTCATCCCGCCAAGGCGTGCAACGTCACCTGCATCACGCTCGACGAAGCGCCGCAAGGCTATCAGGACTTCGACAAGGGCGCGGCTCGCAAGTTCGTCATCGATCCGCACGGCCTCATCGCAGCCTGAGCCGGCCTACGCTACGCTCGGCCGAAACTGACAGGAGATAAATCATGAATAGACATCCTTCGCGGCGGCAGCTCATCCAGGCCGCTGGCGTGGCGGGGTTAGGTATGTCCTGCGCCGCGCCCAGCCCAAAGGCGGAAATCGAGCCCGCAGCCGAAATGCCCAGGATCCCTTTGGGCGTGTCGACCTACTCCTACTGGCACTTCAGTAAGGAGAAGTACCCGATTGAGAATGTCATCGACCATGCGGCCGAGATAGGCTTCGACGGCGTCGAGATCCTGCATCGGCAGATGCGGGACGAAACGGCTGGTTACATGAACGATCTCAAACGACGCGCCTGGGACCGGGGCCTCGACCTGATCATGCTATCGATCCACCAGGATTTCGTGGATCCAAGCGCAGAGAAGCGGTTGGAGGCAATTGACCACACAAAACACTGCATCGATCTCGCTCACCAGATGGGAATCCCCGCAATTCGGCTGAATACCGGTCGATGGGGCACCACCCGATCGTTTGACGACCTCATGGCCGCCGAAGGCCAAGAACCGCCGATCGAGGGATACACCAACGAGGACGGCATCAAGTGGTGTGTCGATTCCATCCGGGAGTGCATTCCGCACGCCGCCGCCGCCGGTGTCGTCATGGCACTCGAGAATCACTGGGGGCTTTCAACCAGCATCGACCTCCTGCTGCAAATCTATCGCGAAGTCGGCGATCCGTGGCTGGCGATCAACATGGATACTGGCAACTACGTCGGTGATCCCTATCCTCAAATCGAGCAGCTCGCACCGCATGCCTCCATCGTTCAGGCCAAGACCTACCCAGGTGGCGGCGTCTGGTATACGCTCGATCTTGACTACCACCGGATCGCCGGGATATTGAGGGATGCAGGGTTTGAGGGCTACGTATCCCTCGAAATGGAAGGGGAGGCGCCCGCCGAGCAAGCGGTCACTGACAGCTACCGAATCCTGCGCGACGCATTCGGATAGCGGTCTCGGCATCGCCGTCGAGCGACGCGCATTCACAAGGCCAGAGACCTCGGGGCTCCGAGCGCAGCACTTGGCCAATCCGAGACGCCCCTGCCGCTCATGGCACCCGCGAACCATGGATCCGTTCGTGGTTTGGAGCTCGATTGATACGCTCCGAAACCGATGCCGCCAATCCCCTTGGAAAGCGGGACAGCAGCGCCGTCTCCGGTGTGAGAACGGACAGCCCAAGCGTGTGCGGCGGAGGCGATTCCGGTCTTCTCGCGGGGGCCGTCCCCTGACCTCCGTTTCGAAGGCAGAGCCGTCCCGGAAGTCCCAATTCACTGTTCTGCTAGCCTCAATGGAGCTTTTCAAATGCAGTCCATGCGGTGTTTCGCCCTGCTCCTGGCGCTTCCTGTCCTACTCGCGGGGGCGCGAACCCATGAATCGAATCCGATGAACTCGGCTGAAGACTTCCAGGAAGGCAAGCGGCTGTACCGGATCCATTGCGGGAACTGCCATGGCATGCAAGGCGATACGGGCCGCGGAGCCCGTCTGGCACGGAAGAGCTACGTCCACGGCAACACCGACGCGGAACTGTTCGACATCGTCGAGGGAGGGATTCCCGGGACTGACATGCCCGGGCTCTGGCTGGAGGAAGACGACGTATGGAGAATTCTCTTGTTCGTGCGAACTTTCGCGGAGACAGCAAGCAAGGGATGCGATCCCGGCAATGGTGAAGCAGCCGCCGGCAAGCAGATCTTTGACACAAAGGGATCATGCCTCGCATGCCACACCGTCGGGAACACCGGCGGCCGCCTCGGGCCGGACATGAGTTTTGCAGGAGAACTCTACACCAACGATCAATTGCGGAGGGCATTGCTGGAACCAGCGCGCGATGTCGCGAACCGCTATCGCACGGTGCGTGTCGTCACTGCGGACGGTGAACGTGTCGATGGCGCTTGGATGAATGAGAACTCCTACAGGATCTATCTCATGGATCGCTCCGAAAACATTCGATCCTTCCGGAAGGCAGACTTGGTTTCCTTCGAGATGCCGTCCGAATCGCTGATGCCGGCTTACATGGGCCTCTTGAGCGCAGGCGAACTTGAGGACTTGCTCGCCTATCTATGCACGCTACGCTCCCCGGCCAAGGAGGCCGCCCAGTGAGAATCACGGCACCCCAATGGACCTTGCCCGCAGCCATGCTATGCGCGGCTGCATCCGGCCTGCCAGAAGTCACCAATTCGGATCTGCTGAACGACGAGGTGATCGCCTCGGACTGGCTCAACTACCACGGCGGGTACTCGGGGCAGCGACACAGCCTGCTGGACCAAATCGATCGCGGCAATGCCAGTTCAATGCGCTTGGAATGGGTATTCCAAGAAAAGATCAGCGAGAAGTTCGAAACCACTCCGCTAGTACATGACGGTGTGATGTACATCACAGTGCCGCCTGGCGACGTGTACGCCTTGGATGCCGCGACTGGGGCGCGCCTGTGGCGATATTCCAGACGCCTCCCGCCAAAGCTGATCGCCTGCTGTGGTCTCGTCAACCGCGGCCTTGCGATTGCAGGTGACCGCCTGTTCATGGCGACCTTGGACGCTTACACGATCGCGCTCGACCGCAAGACCGGACGCCTGTTGTGGGAAACGGAGCTCATCGACTACTCCCTGGGATACTCGGGCACGCATGCACCGCTGGTGGTGAAGGACATGGTGATGGTGGGCACAGCGGGCGGAGAGTACGGGATCCGGGGATTCATCGATGCCTTCGATATCGAGACCGGGGAGCGGCGCTGGCGGTTCTACACGGTACCCGGTCCCGGAGAGTTCGGCCACGACACGTGGGCCGGGGATTCATGGAAGACGGGAGGAGCGTCGGTCTGGATCACGCCAAGCTACGACCCGAAACTCGAATTGGTCTATTGGGGCATCGGCAATCCGGGTCCGGACTGGAACGGCGACGTGCGGCTCGGCGACAACCTGTACTCGGATTCAGTTGTCGCTCTGGAGGCCGACACGGGCAAGCGCAAGTGGCACTTCCAATTCACGCCGCACGACGTTCACGACTGGGACGCGACCCAGGTGATGGTGCTGCTCGACAGCGAATACCGCGGCGAGGTCCGCAGACTGCTCGTGACTGCAAACCGCAACGGATTCCTGTATTTGCTGGACCGCGCAACCGGCGAGTTTCTCAAAGCGACCCAGTTCGTCAAGCAAACCTGGGCAGTCGGGATCTCCGAAGAGGGCCGACCAATCCGGCGACCCGGAATGGAGCCTTCGGCGGAAGGAGTGGAGGTGTTCCCTGCCGTGGCCGGCGGGACGAACTGGATGTCTCCAGCCTACAACCCCGACACGGGACTGCTTTACGTTTCGTGCCGGGAGGGCAGTGCCATGTACTACAAGGGTGAAACCGAATACCGCCCGGGCACGCGCTATTGGGGCAGCATGTTCATCAACGAACCCACTATGCACAACTGGTTCGGGGCGGTTCGCGCTTTCGACCCGGTCAGCGGCGAACGCATCTGGGAGCACAGGCTCTTCCAGCCGGCATGGGCTGGGCTGCTTTCAACCGCCGGCGAACTGGTGTTCGCCGGCACGTCGGACGGGTTTTTCAAGGCACTGGACGCAGAATCCGGAAACGAGCTCTGGCGGATCAATCTCGGGGCAAGAGTCCAAGCCAGTCCCATGACATACTTGGGCGGCGGCAGGCAGATGGTGGCCGTCGCCTCAGGCGGAGCGCTGTTTGTGTTCGGTTTGCCGCAAGGACGGGCCAACTGAACGAGGCGGCCACTGCTGCCCGGGTCGTCACCCGAAGCCCTAGCCCTGGATCAGGTCCAAGACCAGATCACGCGGTTCGGGCTCGCTGGTCGAGATGCGGAATGCGTCTTCCACCAATTGCTGCGCCTCCTCGAGGTTTGTCGAGTCGTTGTAGTAGAGAGAGCAAAGCCGGGTGCCATTGAGCACCGCTTGCCCCACCTTCGCCTCAAGGACAACTCCCACCGCAGGGTCGGCGACGGTGCCAGTTCCCGAATCGCCCGCTCCGAGCAAGACCGCCGCGCGTCCGATGTCGGCCGCGTTGATCTTGCTAACGTATCCGTCCCTTGGCGAGGTGATCGGATACGCCCCCTTGGTCAGCGGCAGCTTCTCAAAGTTCGTCAGCGCCTCGGGGTCACCGCCCTGAGCAGCGATTACACTGGCGAGAGTCTGCAGGGCCGAGCCGTTCTGGATCGCCGCCTGGGCCTTCTCCCTCGCACCGTCCATGGAGATCGAAGTGTCGGCCAGGAAGATCATCCGCGCCGCGACCTCGTTTGCCAGGGCCGAGACGTCCTCGGGACCTTCACCCTGAAGCGTCTGTGACACCTCCATGATTTCGAGAGCGTTGCCGACGGTGTAGCCGAGAGGCTGGTCTATGTCAGTCAGCAGAGCTTGCACCTTGACATCGAGCTTGCGCCCGATACTGATGATCAACTGGGCCAACCGCCGGGCTTCAGTGCGCCCCGAAAGCAAGGAGCCGCGACTGACCTTCACGTCGACGACCAGACCGCTCAGGTCCTCGGCCAGCTTCTTCGACATCGCCGAGGCGGCGATCAGGGCCAGCGACTCGACAGTAGCCGTGTCGTTCCGCAATTCGTAGAGTCGCTTGTCCGCTGGCGCGAGCGAGTTGCCTTGCTCGGCGAAGGCCAGGCCAAACTCCGTCACCAAGTCAGCGAAGTCCGCGACTTCCAGAGCGGTGCGAAATCCGGGAACTGACTGCAGCTTGCCAAGCGAGCCGATGATGTGGCCCGTGCCTCGCTCCACAATCATTGGCACGGCCACACCCGCAGCAGCCGCGATCGGTGCGGCGATCAGAGGAATCTTGTCGCCGACGCCACCGGTCGAATAGCAGTCAACCCTCGCCTTGTCCAGCGCGGAGAGATCGATCTGCTCGCCGCATCGCAACATTGCGGCAGTAATCGAGGCAGCCTCGCTGTCGTTGAACCCGTTGCAGACCCCTGCCATCAAGAAGGCGCCCATCTGCGCGTCCGAGATTTCTTCCAGAGTGTATCCGTTGATCAGTTTCTCGAAGTCCGCGAGGGAGACCTCCTCGCCGTCCCGCTTGCTTCGAATTAGGTCTACGATTCGTTCCATATTGGCCTACCGAGCGATTCGAAGTGCACCCATCCCCGAACCCGCACGGGATCAAGGGCTGAGCAGCGGTAAACGAATGCCACACAGACCGATTCAGGATACCACAATCCTGGCGCTACCGGCAACGAAAATAAGCGCTTATGTTCCAGTCCCTTAACGGGCTCGCAACTGCTGCGGATTCGTCCTCAGGCCCTCGTTATCGCAGGAATCGAGACCCTGTGCTCACCCCGGGTCACTTCGGCAAAGAGTTGCAGCAATTCGGCTGTTACCTGGCCGTTCGTAGCTACCATCCGCTCGTCTCCAGGGCTATACTCGCCTCCGTCGAAATCGCAGTAGGAGCCCCCGGCCTCGGACAGGATCACCAAGCCGCCACCAACGTCCCAGGGTTTCAACCCGATCTCCCAAAAGCCTTCGAAGTGCCCTTGCGCGACCGAACACAGATCCAGGGCCGCCGAGCCGGTTCGCCGCACGCCATGCGTCACCATGGCGACCTGATGGAAATAGTGAAGATTCGGATTGGTGCCGCGAATCGAACTGGGGAAGCCCGTGGCAAACAGCCCGCGCTCGAAGTCGGCCTGCTCGGAGACTCGGATGCGGCGGCGATTCAGGTACGCGCCGGAACCGCTCTCCGCGGCATAGAGGTCGTTGTGCAGGGGATCGTACACAACTCCCATCAAGCCCTCGCCACGAGACCACAGGCCGATGCTGACACAGAAGCGGCCCAAGCCGTGCGAGAAGTTGGTGGTCCCATCTAGCGGGTCGACGTACCAAATGAACTCACCGTCCCCTTCATAGCTGCCGCCTTCCTCAGCAACGATTGCGTGGGACGGGAACTGCGCCCGAATGCGACCGACAACGAAGCGCTCGGCAGCCCTATCCGCAGCCGTAACGGTATCGAACGCGCCCTTGTATTCGACCGAGACACGAAGGTAGTGGCGCATCAGAATCGAGCCCGCTTCGAGCGCGACGTCGGTGGCGAACGGGATGTAGTCTACTGCGCCCATGAGTGCCCTATCAGGCTATCAGCCGACATGCGAGACAAGGCCAGCCCTAAGGCTCGGGCCGGACAATCGGCGGACGCGGCTGTCCGTCCGGGGGACGCCGGGCATCCTTCTCCTCACCCACGGATTTAGAAGATCCGCTCTCAGGCGCTGTCGACGGTTGCGGCAGTCGACGTACCTGGACGGGAACGTCCTTTGAGCGGCTCGGTTTGGATTCGGGAGCAGGCGGATCGGCGAAATACCCCGAACGGGCCAGAACGACGGCCCCCTCGCGGTGCACTTGCACCTCGATGCCGCGGAATCGCTCCGTGCGGTCGCCGACTGCGCCCTGCGGGTAAAAGCCCAGCAAGTACTGCGTGCGGAGGTTGCGCAGGATCTCGGCGAAAGCGACGTCCAAGTCCCTCGCTCCATGCTGGACGAATGACTCGCCGCCAGTGTTTTTCGATAGCGTGACCAAGGCGTGTTCTCCGCCACGGTTCCTGCCAGCATCGCTGCGAATTGGCAGCACGATCAATGGATAGATCGCCACCTCCGCGTCGTGCGCGGCGCGCAACGCGTCTGCGAACCCGTACCGGCTGGTTGTATCGCCGCCATCTGTGATCATGACGATTACGCGACGCCCGTCCCACCTGGACAGATCCTTGGCGACGAGCAAGACGGCGTCGTAGACCGAGGTGCCTGTCTGCGGCCGCACTCGATCCAGTGCCTTCTCAAGCTTCGAGTGATCTCTCGTGAATCCCGAGAGGACTTCGGTGTCGGCGGAGAACGAGTAAACCGCGGCAGCGTCAGACTCGTGCGCGTCCGGCCCCAGGAGCGTGCTCAGGAAGTGGCTTGCCGACCGGCGCTCGTAACGCAGTTCGATCGCCGTGCTAAGACTCGAATCGATCATCAGGGCAACCGAGAGCGGGCGGTTGGTGCGTCGCTCGAAGACGGCGATTTCGCGAGTCTCTCCTTCTTCCAGAATGGTGAAGTCGCCGCGATTGAGATCGCCCATGGGGGCGTTGCGAGCGTCCTTGACAGTAACCGGCAAGGTTACCAGTCGGACATCCGTGCTGAAGACAGGGGGAGCCAGTTGCTGCGATCCCAGCACGCCTGCCGAGACGAGTAGCAACGCGCCGCCTGTCAGCGTGACGCGTCGAACGCTGTGCGAGGCACGGATTCGTCCCACTGTCCTTCCACCCACACCTCGCCATCGACGAAGTGCTCCTTCTTCCACACTGGCACCCTCCGCTTGACGGCATCGATCGCTTCGAGGCTCGCCTCGTAGGCCGAATGCCGGTGGGCCGACCCAACAACGATCGAGACGCTCGCCTCGCGAATCGAGAGACGCCCCACGCGATGGACCAGCGCAATGCCGTGAATGTCGAATCGAGACAGGATGTCTCGCCCGATCTCCTCGAGCTGCCGGACGGCCAGCGGAGCATAGCACTCATAGTCCAAGTAACGGGTTTGCCGACCGCCGGAGTTGTTCCGGACGACGCCCTCGAAGACGATCACGGCTCCGTCGCCGTCGGATTGCACACGTATGGCAAGCGCACGGCTGTCGATCGGGCCTGTCGTCACGGCAGCGAACACGTTGCCGAGATCACTGTGGAGCAACCAACCGTTTCCGCCGCTGACAGGGGGCATGATCGCTACTTCATCGCCGTGCTCGACCTCTTCGTCCGGAGCCGCGAATCGCTCGTTCCGGGCCATCGCAACGCTACCCGACATAGCGGCGAGCTTAGGATATTGGGACGCATAGTAGTCGAACACCGTTTCAAGGTGCGCCCCTGGCGCCACCTCAATCTCGTCGCTCGAGAGACCAACGATATCCTTCAGCTGGCCGAAAAAGAGCACCCGGACAAGCATGGCTGCCTCCATTCTCGCAACCAAGGACGAACCGGCGGGAGAAAACCACCTGCCCACGAGGCAATTCACACTCCCGAGCGGGTCGCCCATGCCTCCAGATACTTGAGTCCCGTCCCCGTGTTGTAGATCACCAATTCGTCGTCGGGGGCCAAGAAACCGTCCAGCAACAGTCGCCGGGCAGCAGCGACGCACGCAGCTCCTTCTGGGGCGGCGAAAATGCCCTCGGCTGCTGCCAGCAGCTGCCCTGCGTCAAGCATTTCGTCATCTTCGATCGCGACGGCTGTGCCGCCGCTCTCCCGCAGCGCAGCCAACACCAGAAAATCACCGATCGCCTTCGGCACGCGAAGGCCACTCGCGACAGTCGAAGCCTGCTCCCAATACCGCGACTCCTGCTCGCCCGCGTCCCACGCACGGACGATCGGCGCACATCCTGCGGCCTGGACCGCGACCATCTTCGGGCGACTTGGACCAATCCATCCCAATTGCTCAAGTTCATCGAACGCCTTCCACATGCCGATCAGGCCAACGCCTCCGCCGGTCGGGTAGAAGATCGCGTCGGGTAGCCGCCAGCCGAGTTGCTCGGCAAGTTCCAGGCCCATGGTCTTCTTGCCTTCCACTCGGTAGGGCTCCTTGAGCGTCGAGACGTCAAACCAGCCCTCGGCCTCGCGACGCTGCGCCACGACCCGCCCGCAGTCGCTGATCAGCCCGTCGACCAGCGTGACATTAGCCCCCATCGACTCGCATTCGATGGCGTTTGCCCGGGGCACGTCGCGGGGCATGAATAGGTGAGCTTCCAGACCCGCCCTGGCCGCGTAGGCCGCCAGCGCGCTCGCCGCGTTCCCGGCGGATGGCGCAGCCAGCTTCTTGACGCCCAGCTCATTGGCCATGGAGACCGCAGCCGCCATGCCTCGGGCTTTGAAGGTCCCGGTAGGGTTCGTGCTTTCGTCCTTCACCATCAGCCGGGAGCAGCCGATCCGGTCCCCGAGACGCGGAGTCGACAGGAGCGGCGTCCACCCTTCGTCGAACGTTACGCGGTTCGCCGGATCGCGAAGAGGCAGGATTGGGGCATAACGCCAGAGCGAGTCCGGTCCCAGGCCGATGGCCGAGCGGTCCAACTCTCGCCTCGCAGTCGCAAGATCGTAGCGCACCAGCAACGGAGCGCCTGCGGAGGAGAGGTTCTGGAGAGTCCCCGCGGCCAGTCGCTCCCCAGTGCGGCTGCACTCTAGGTGGGATATGTACGTCCTATGATGCAAGTAAGCAAGTATGGACCAGCGCTCTTCAGGACGTCTACTGGCATGCCTCCTCCTGGCATCTACGGGCTGGGCGGCCGAGACCGTGGTCCTGCGGAACGGATTCACCCTGCGCGCGGAATCCCACGAGGCCGTCGGAGATTGGATTCGGGTGGTGACTCCGGGAGGCGGCTGGATCGTCGTGACTGCGAAAGAAGTTCGATCCATCAAGCCCGAGGCCCCACCGGTGGCTGACGATTCAGCGAAGACAAGAGGAGAGCCGAGGCCCGCGCCAATCCGACCAACCGACATCGCGGGCGAAATCGAGCGACTAGCCGCGGAGGAGGGCTTGCCTGGAGAACTGGTTCGGGCCGTGGCGTGGGCGGAATCCGGGTTCCGACAGGAAGCCGTGTCGCCCAAGGGTGCGATAGGCATCATGCAGTTGCTGCCCGGAACGGCCGCCGAGGTTGGTGTGGACCCGTACGAGGTCGACGGCAATGTGCGCGGCGGCACTCGATATCTGAGGAAGATGCTGGAGCGCTTCGCGGGCGACGAGGACCAGCTCATAAAGGCCTTGGCGGCTTACAATGCTGGGCTCAGCAGTGTTGCCGAGCACAATGGCGTGCCACCCTACCCTGAAACTATCGAATACGTCACAAGAGTCATCCGCCGGTTCCTGGATCTCGACAGATCGAGGAACGGGACACCCTGACAAGGCGCGCCTCGACCGCCCCGATCCTCCATACTGTTGTTCTACGCCGAATGAAACCCCAAACAACCCTAGTCCATGCTGGAGACCGCCAAAAGCTCGGCCAGTACACGCCTGTGTCGACCCCGATCTACGCTTCCTCGAGCTTCTTCTACGACACGATGGAAGAACTGGCGGACGTCTTCGCCGACCGCCTTCCCGGCAAGACCTACGCCCGGATGGGCAATCCTAGTGCTTCCGCCCTGGAAGACCAGGTCGCGACTCTCGAAGGGGCGGACTTGGCCTACGCCACGGCATCGGGCATGGCGGCAGTCCACCTGGCCATCATGGCGGGCCTGCTCGACCGACGCCAGGCGATCGTAGCCGGCAATGTGCTCTACGGCGGTAGTCTCGAACTGCTGCGGTCCGTGCTGCGGCCATGGGGGGTCGAGGTCCGGTTCTGCGATTTCTGCGACATTGACGCCCTGCAAGCAGCCGTGCGCGAAGTCCGGCCAGGCCTCCTGATCACGGAAACGATCTCAAACCCGTGCTTGCGGGTAGCCGATTTCGAACGGGTCAAGGAGGTCGCCACGGCCAACGACGCCCTGCTCCTCGTCGACAACACATTCACGCCGCTGCTGGCGCGGCCTTTGGAACTCGGGGCGGACATGGTAATCCATAGCGCCACGAAGTACTTGGGGGGGCACGGCGACGTCCTTGCGGGCGTGGTAGCCGCACCCGAGAAATACGGCGAGTCACTTCGCCAGGCGCATCGCTGCCTGGGCGGCAACCTCGGTCCGTTTGAGGCTTTCCTCGTGATGCGGGGGGTGAAGACGCTTCCGCTCCGGATGCGGCGCCACTGCGTCAACGCTCACATGGTCTTCGAAGGCCTGACCGGTCACCCTGCCGTCGAGCGCCTGATCTATCCCGCCGACCCGAGCCATCCGGACTCCGATGCCGTCGCGAAGCTGCTGCCGCCGGGACTTGCGGGCGGAACCATCGGCGTCGACGTGCGCGGCGGCCAGGAGGGAGCGTACGCGTTCCTGGACCGGCTCAGACTCGTGAAGACCTCGGCTAGCCTGGGCGACCTGACCACTCTCGCGTTGCATCCGGCTAGTGCCACTCACCGGATGCTGTCAGCCGAGGCGAGAGCAGAGTTGGGGATCACCGACGGTCTGGTCCGCCTAGCGATCGGCGCCGAGCATATTGACGACATCCTTGCCGATTTGCGCCAGGCTCTGGAGGCGGCATGAAGCACCAAACACTAGCCATCCACGCTTGCATGCGCGAGGATGCGGACGTCCCCTTTGTCCCGTCGGCTCCGCCGCTGGAAATGGCGGCAAGCTTTCACTACCGCAGCGCACGCGACCTCACGGCGGTCGCGAACGGCGAGCTAGAGGGGTTCGTCTACCAGCGCTACGGCAATCCTACATCCGCCGCCTTGCAGAACCAGATGGCCGCGATCGAAGACGGCGCTAGCGCGCTGGCTTGCAGCTCCGGCATGGCGGCGATGCATGTCGGCTTGATGACTGCCCTCCGGGACCGACCGAAGCTAGTGCTGGGCGCGAACGTGCTGTTCGGCCAGACATTTCAGCTCCTGCAGTTGATGGAGCAGCAAGGCGTCATGGCGCGTTTCGCGGATCCCTGCGATCTGGAAGCCTTCGGTTCTGTCCTGGAGAACCACGAAGTCGGCTGCGTGCTCCTCGAAACGGTCTCGAATCCCTTGCTCCGGGTGCCACCGCTTGATTCGATCTGCGAGATCGCCCATCGTCACGGTGTGCCGGTCGTCGTCGATGCCACGTTCACGACTCCCGTGCTGAACAGGCCCTTCGATGCGGGCGCCGATGTGATCATTCACAGCGCGACAAAATACCTTGCCGGCCACGCCGATGTCCTGGGCGGCATCTCGCTTTGCGGGGCACGCGATGCCGAGTACATGCAAGAACTGGGCCGCCATCTCGGACCAAACCTGGGACCGTTCCAGTGCTTCCTGACCTCGCGTGGAATCAAGACCCTCTCCATGCGCATGGAAGAGCACTGCCGCAACGCCCTCCACGTGGCCCACGTGCTGGAGCGCCACCCCAGTGTCGGGCAGGTTCACTACCCGGGGCTCGACAGTCACCCTGACAGGGAGATCGCCGAACGGCTGTTCGACTCTGATTTGCTGGGCCGAACAATGTACGGCGGCATGGTGAGCTTCGAGGTCAAGGACGCAGACCAAGACAAGACCTTCCAGTTCATGAACGCCTTGCAGCTTGTCGTGCGAACCTTGAGCCTGGGCGACGTGCATTCGCTGATCACCCACCCGGCAACGACGACACACCGAAACCTCGGCGAGCATCGCCGACGGAAACTTGGAATCCACGACAATCTGGTGCGATTCTCGGTCGGAATCGAGGACGCCGACGACATCAGCGCCGATATCGTACAAGCGCTTGAATCGCTGGACTAGGCACAGCACGGCGCGAGCGCAGGCGAGACTGACGACCGTGGTTAGCGGCTATGGAACGCTGCACGAATAGCTAGCCGCGACGTTGGGGTCGCCCCCTTGGTACTCCGCCTTTTCGGGATACACGCAGAGCGGGCGGGTCTTGATGATCTCGCCCTCGTGCAGTTTGCTGGCGACCAGGGAACCAGGCGCCTCGCCGCTCTCTACCCAGCGCTCCAGCGCGCCAAGCCAGTCAACCCGGTCGGGACCCGGCCCGCCGGCGCAATGGAACACGCCTGGCATGAGATAGAAGCGAAAGTAGTCGCGCACGGAGGCATCACGCTTCTCGGTGTGCTCGAAATAGTCGATCGAGCCGTAGGCTGTCAGCGCTGCATCCGACCAGCCATGCCACAGAAGCAGCTTTCCGCCCGCGGATTTCAGACCGGACAGATCGGCATTCGTCGCGTCCAGGAACCCCTCCAAGTGAGAGGCGTCTTCGTCATAACTGTCAAAGTCGTACCGCGTGTAGTCGAAGTCGGGATCCTGGAACACCAGGTACTTGAACCCCTGCGTCGCAAAGCCGAATTGCGAACTCGGCTCGCCGTAGGCCTGCAGAAGCCCTGGACTCGGGCCCGTGATCCAATTCTGCCAGGCAGCCCGCTCCGACTCGCCTCCAAAGGGAAAGCCCGGATAGATCTGCCCGCTGGAGTTTCGGGGACCGTCATAGACTGCCTCGATCGCTCGCCGCTGCCGGATCGTCAAGCAATGATCGGAAGACTCGCCCGCCGGGCAGATGGGAAGGTCAGACACCTTGAAGTCGCAATCGCGAGGGTCGGTGAGGAATCCGTCCTTCACGCCATCAAGCGCGTCGCACTTTCGCAAGATCTCGGACTCAAGCAGGTTGCGGTTCTGGGGAGTGATGACCGGCTCGGTGAGGTTCTTCGCATCCGGAAAGATCCGCTGCATGTTGTAGGCGAAGCCGGCGAGGACTCCGCTGAAGTTATGCGCCGGCGCACCCGCCACGATGCCGTCAAAGTCATCGGGATATCGCTGCGCAGACATCATCGCCTGCCGGCCCCCGTTCGAACATCCGTAGAAATAGGAGTACGAGGCGTTTCTCCCATAGTAGGAACGGATGATGGCCTTTGCCGCCTCGGTTGTCCGATGGACACCCAGATAGCCGAAGTTGACACGGCGCTCAGGGTGCCCATAGGCCCAATCGGCCCGAATACCGGACGACTGATGGCCGGTGTCGGTGGCCGCGGTGGCATAGCCGCGGTTGATCGAGAAACGGCCCTGGTACCCCAAGCTCCCGACAAATCCGCCGCCACCGCCCATCAGGAACTTGCCGTTCCATTCATCTGGGAGCAGGACTTCGAATCGGATCTCCGTGCCGATCACGCCTTCGACCCTGCAATGCGGCACAACGGCCTTGCTTGACAGCGACGCAATTCCCTTCGGCAAGTTCTCTTCGGGAGCTTCTTCACCCTGAGAAGCGACTGCAATCTCAATGCGAATGTCCGGTAGCTCCAAGGCTGCGAGCGCCTCGCAGTCAAGCGCTTGGGCGGGAAAGGCCGCGAGTAGTGCGACCGGCAGCCAAACGAGTGGCAAAGTCCAACGAATCATGGCCAGATTCCTCTTGGGACGCCTCATGGGGGTGCGCCTTCCGTTACGTCTCAGAGAGTATCAAACGCTACCGCGAGCGCGTTGCTTGTGCTGGGTCTGGCTGTTCAGCAGACTGGGCTCCTCCCTGCCAGGTGCCAATCAATGCCGACAGGGATCCGTGGCACTTGCTGACGCCGTCAAGCGATCCCTCCGACCATACCGGCCAGCAAGCTTGACTGCCTTGACAGGAGCGCTAGCAATGACCGACTCTACAACACATGAACCGCCGTCAATGGATGGTCGCCGCTGCCTCGCTCGCAGCGATGCCGTCGAGCGCCTCTAACAACGGGATCGAACGCGCCGTGCTCGACAGCATGCTGCCCAGGGACATGCCGCTTGTCGACCGCTACAAGCTCGCGGTCGACATCGGCTTCAAGTCGATGGAGGTGCGGACTGTCAAAGAGGACAGCCAGGCGCAAGCCATCCACGACGCAGCCCAACAATCCGGGCTGCGAATCCATTCGGTGATGAACCAGGGGCACTGGCAGACTCCGCTGTCAAGTCCCGACCCCAGCGAGGTGGATGCCTGCGTCGCCGGAATGCGCGCATCGCTCAGGCAGGCCGAGTTGTTCGGGGCAGACGCCGTTCTGCTTGTCCCAGCCGTGGTTCGAGACGACACAACGTACAAGCAGGCCTGGGAACGTTCTCAGCAAGAGGTCCGCAAGCTGATACCGCTGGCCGAGAAGCACGACGTGACAATTGCGATCGAAGACGTCTGGAACAAGTTCCTGCTGACCGCGCGCGACTTCCGCCAGTACATCGATGAATTCAACCACCCCCTGGTCCGCGCATACTTCGATGTCGGCAACATCGTGCACTACGCCGTCCCGCAACACTGGATCCATGAATTGGGCACCCGCATCGTCAAGGTCCATTTGAAGGACTATTCCCGAAACAAGGGATTCGTGAACCTGGGTGAAGGCAGCGTGAACTGGCCCGCAGTCCGCCAGGCCTTCGCTGATGTCGGGTACACTGGCGAGGCGACTGTGGAATTGCGGGGCGGGGATCGCGAATACCTGGCGGATCTCGGCCAGCGCGTCGACAACCTCCTCGGACTCTGAGCCGCCAAATCCACTATCCATAAGGAGTATCGCCAATGAACTGGCCGGGAAAAACACACGCACTGCTGCGGATCATGACGGGATTCCTCTTCATACCGCACGGATACCAGAAGCTGTTCGGATTGGGCGATAGGGGCCCGCGGGACGATTCCCTGGCCTTGGTCGCCGCAGTAATCGAAATCGTCGGCGGTTTGTTGATCTTGGTCGGTTTCCAGACGCGTTGGACGGCGTTTGTGTGCTCCGGCATGATGGCAACGGCCTATTTCATGGCGCACTTTTCGATGGAAGCTTTCCTGCCGCTCCTCAACCGCGGCGAGCTCGCCGTGCTGTATTGCTTCGTGTTCCTGTTCCTGTGGGCCAACGGATCGGGACCATGGTCTATCGACGACTGTCTGAAGAATCGAAAGCGATCCTAGGATCTACTCGCGCGCACCGGGCGAATTAGCAGAGGACAGCGGAAAGCGCTCTCGAACAAGCTTCAAGGCACTGGCCCGGTCTCCGAGTTTGCCATCGAGGTGGAGTTCCTCGACCAGTGCGAGGATCTTCCCAAAGACCGGCCCCGGCCTATACCCCTCGGCCTTCAAGTCGTCGCCCCTGAGCAGCGGCCTCACCGGATCCTCTGCCGAGAACTCGACCAGCCGGTCACGGGCAAACCTGTAATTGTCGAGCTTTCCATGACTGGCGAGGCAATCCAGGCGATGCAATTCGAGATGGTCGTCGAAATGCGCCTGCTCGACGAAGCGCCGCACCTTTCCCGGCCGCATTCGCCGCAGGTCCATGAACTTCATATGATTGCCGACCAACGCCAGTACCCTGGCCGTGTCCGCGTTCGAGAAACGCAGCCGGGCGCAAATCTCCTGAGCCAACTCGACACCGCGGTTGACGTGACCGTGGAAGCGGATCCGGTCCGCCATCCGGAATGTGTCCGGTTTTCCGATGTCGTGAAGCAGCACGCCCCACGAGAGCGGCTCGGACGGCGATCGCAAGCCCCCCAGCATCAGCATCGTGTGAGTCCAGACATCGCCCTCCGGATGAAACTCGGGCGGCTGCTCAACTCCCCGCAGGGCCGCGACCTCTGGAAGCAGCGCGCCCAGCAGTCCGGTGGCTGACAGTAACTCGAAACCACGACGGGCACGCCCTTCCGTCAGGATTCGGCCCAACTCTTCTCGAATGCGCTCGGGTGCGACTGTTGAGATTTCTGCGGATTGCGCAGTGATTGCGGCCATCGTCCCCCGCTCGATAGCAAACCCCAACGCGGCGGCAAACCGCACCGCACGCAACATCCGAAGTCGGTCTTCAGCGAACCGCTGGAAGGGATCACCGATGGCACGCACCAGCCTGGCCTGCAGGTCTGCCCGGCCCCCCACGTAGTCGAGATACTCTCCGCTGGCGGGATCGTAAAGGATCCCGTTAATCGTGAAGTCCCTGCGGCTGACGTCCACGCGGGCGTCCGAGGCAAACGTCACCTTGTCCGGCCGCCGGCCGTCGCTATAGCCGCCATCGCTGCGAAACGTCGCGACTTCGACCAGTTCAGCGCCGTCGCGAACGACGCACACGCCGAACCGTGAACCTTGCGTGCGGGCACCCGGGAAGATGGCCGCAACCTCACCGGGGTGCGCGCTGGTGGCGATGTCCCGATCCTTGACAGTCCGCTCTAACAGTTGGTCGCGGACGCACCCGCCGACGAAGTACGCTCGATGCCCACCCTGGCGGAGTTTCTCGATGACACGTCGGGACATGCTCGCACGCCTCGGCCCGAGAGTCGGCCGGGGAGACCTACAGCTTCGGCCGGTACCCGGCCCGCGTTCGGACCCGATACCGCTGCTGGTCGGCCCCCGTCAGTTCGACTTGGATATTTCGCCAACCGCGATTGGGGTTGACCTGGGGGTAATACGTGACCGTGTAAGAGCTAGCGAGTTCCTCGCGAATCTCAACGAACGCCTCCGATTGCCGCTGCCAGGTCTTGGCGAAATACGCCTTGCCTCCAGTCCGCGCGGTGATGCGACGGAACGCGTTGCTCGAGATCCGATCGCGGTTGAGCTCCCTCGTGCTAATGACATAGATCGGCACACCCTCGTCCTCGGCGATCGCGCCCACGTCGTCCGGGGAGACGGCGCTGGCGTTGTCCGGGCCATTCGAGAAGACGATGATCACCTTGCGGCCGGACACCTTGGCGGCGTCTCGCAAGGTCAGCAGGAGGCAGTTGTACAGGGCCGTCTCATCACCTGCCACCGACCGCCTCAAGCCGCGCAGGGCGCCGTCGTGCTCCCCAGAAAGGGATGCCTGCCGCGTGAGGTTGCGGCTGAATGAATACACGGCCACCGAGTCGGCTTGATCAAGGCCGCGGATGAAGTCCGCGATGGCATCCTCGGCGTAGACCAAGCTGCGGTACATGAAATTGCTTGTATCGAACAAGACGAAGACATTCGTACCGACGAGTTGGTCCCTGATATCCGCCGAGAGCGCGAGTTCCGGAGCCTCGTCCGGTTTCACCCCTACGGCTCGGACTTCCGTCTGTGCCAGCCGGCGGGGTGCCTCGCTGCCCTCGCCAAAGGAGGCGATCGACTGCTGGATGCCGTCCTCGGTGATTCGGAAATCCTCGGGTCTCAATCCGCGGATGTAACGACCGCGCTGGTCTGTCACCGCGATGTTGAGCATGACAAGATCGACTTCGACCTCGAACAAGGCAGCCGGCTCATCCGGAATGGTCTGAGGCTGTCCTGCTGACGGGATGGCCGCGAAGCTGAGCGCGAGGGCAGCCGTCACAAGTCGCGGCGACGGGAGTACCCGCCTTACAAGCCTGGGTTCCACCGGCAGTATTCTCCTTCTCGTTCTAGCATCGCTCATTGGCGGGATTTCCCATTCAATTGCCAGCTCCGGATTGGGCAACTTCGCTGCCACCGCGCAAGTCGGCCTCCTCGCGCACCTGGTCAGCGATCACGCGTAGCGACCGCCACAGCGCGGGCCAATCGTCGAGGTGGGTTGCAAAGATTCTCTCAAGCGTCCTCTGCGTCCATTGCGGCACCAAGGCATTCAGCCGGGCGGGCTGGATGTGAAGCTCGTCAGAGAGTTCGGCCCAAAACAGATTGTTCGACTCCCAGCTCTCCGCGAGAATTCGACTCGAGTAGCCCATCAACGTGGGAAACAATGGCAAGTTCAGGATCTCGAGCTTGTACGAATGCGCCAAGCGGGGATGCGGCATCCCGAACCGGCGACCGATGTGAGCCTCGCTGAAGCGGTCCGCGTCGCGCGCCACGAGATCCGAGATGCCGGAAATGTACGGTTCAGCGATCTCCGCCAAACGGCTCCCATGGTGCTCGCGCAATCGATGGGCAAGGTCAAAGAGTTCCGCCGGCGTGAGGATCGAGAGACCTTGGCGCACCATTCCGCGACGAAACGCGTCAGTGATCTTCCAGACCCGAGACGGCTCAACCCGACGCCTCAAGAGCGGCTGCACGGCCACGGCCAAGCCAGGATCCAGGGCGGACTCAGCCAACACCGAACGCGCCATCCGCACGTGCAGCCCCACATAGTGCAAGTCGGAGGGCTGGACACCCCACCAACGCGGCAAGGTTGCGCCCAACAGCATCTGGGGAGCCAGATCCTGCCAGATCAGGGCTTGGCGTTCCGACGGGATCATAAAGTTCTGTTCGGCCGAGGCCAGTTCATACGGCAACGACATGAGCGAGCCAATTAGCCGGCCGCCACCACTGCTGGGCCAGCCGGTAGACTGCATTCGCGTCCTTGCCCAGCTGAATCGGTTCTCCGGGCCCAGAAAGTCGTGGCTGCGCACGAAGAGTGGATTCGCCCGAATCAACTCGGCACCGGGAGGCGCGTGTATCGCGTACACGATCCCGACCAGCGAGTCCCGCAAGATTGGTGCCAGTTCCCCGCGGATGGCGAGCAACCGACCAGGATTGCCCTGCGCGCGATCCACCGCGCGCCTCAGGTTCAACGATCGCTGCCGCTGGATGTGGCGCTCGACAATCCGGCCTTGAGCCATGGCGTTCGACTCTTCGACCGACAGCAGAGATCTCGGGAGCCGGATGTCCGAGATGTTCGCGGACAGGCGGTTCGCCATCGCCACATTGAACGCCTCACCACGGGATACCCGCTCGAGGTGATCCGCGAGATCGAAGAGCGTCTTCAGCGGCACGAGGCGCTGGAGCGCCAGCAACTGGTTGATGCCCCCCAGAATTCCCTCCCGCGTCTCTTCCTCGCCGGGCCCAGCCTCTCCGACGAGTAGCCCGAGCAGTGCCTGTTGCGGAGTTTCCGGATCGGCTCCGGATGCCTCTAGCAACGCGAGCACGCCGTCCCGTCCCAGTTCGAAGACGTCCTGCCGGTCATTGGTGGCTTGCGAAAGCGCAAGCAGCGCCCGCATGGACGAATCAGCTTTCGAGTCCGGGATCGATCCGTTGCGACGCAGAACCTGCCAGATTGAGAGTTGCGCCTGCAGCATGCCGATCGAGTCCGCTCGCCGCTGAAGATTGCCAATCTTGTCCAGGTCTGCCATGGCATCCAGATGGGCAGCGATGGTGTCCTCGTTCAGGTCGGGGGAATCGTTGTAGAGAGTGAATTGCTCCCCATGCTTGGGAAAAGAGCGGATCATTCTCCCGACCGTGGCCGCCGACAGCGGCCGCGTGCGGTTCCGGTCCAGGTCCGAAATGGTCAGGAACATCCGCAAGGGCTCGTTCTCGATCGCCTTCCTCGAGAGAGCGAACATCGCCTCGATAACGTCGTCGGGGTCTCTCCAGCCTGCTGCCGACGCCGTCAGCTTCCCGTCATACTTGCCGTGCGGGTGCTTGACAAACAATTCCCTCCACGGCTCGATGCCTCCAGGTATCTTGGGCTGGCCATCCGGTGAGAAATCCACGCGGGTGGAGAGCAACAGCAAATCGGCGCTGGCGCGGAATATCGGGCGGGCTGGCCCAGGGCTGGTAACCCTACCCCTCACAGCGCGGTAGAAGCGCTCGATGCGCGCCGGATTGAGGAAATAGGCCCGCGCAAGGTCGTCTTGGATGCGCGCCAAAGCGTCATAGTACGCCGCCATCCAGCCGTCGTCCGCCTCGACCAACGCCTGGAAGAACTCGCCTCCGCGCGCGACCCTGGCTCCGGTCAGCTTCTCCCAAACCGACCGGGAGCGATCACCGCCCGGCACGATCGCAACGCCGTCGCGGACCTCGAACATCGCCCCGAAGAAATCGATCACTGGCGCGTAGTCCTTCAGCCTTTGCACAGGCACCGCCGCTCTGAGGGCCTGGGCAGTTGGCTGGTGGAGGTTGTACATCGCGACATAGAGCCTGGCCAAGCCCGGGTCTTCGATGAACATGTCAAGGAAGTCCTCCCGGTCCCGGCGCGCGGCTCCCCTCCAGTAGGCCCGGTCGAACAGCACCGGGAGCGTTGTGGGGCCGAACGGCGCCTGGAACGACTCCCCGCGCCGATACGCCAACTCGAGTTCCGCCAACGGGAACGCGGAGTCGATCGCCAAAAAGGCGCGGGACGGATTGACCGTCTCAAGCACGGCCGCAGGTCCGCACTCGCCCCGCAAGCGGTAGCCAATGATTCTGAGCAGTTCCGCCGTTTCGGCCGATTCGCACTCCGGGACGTCAATCGCATTGTCGGATCCGGCAAAGACCTCAAGTTCGCGCGCCTGCGTCAGGTACTGCATGAGGAGCTTGAGGTACTCGGTCGGCTCCAACGTGCCGCTGCCGCGCGCCGCATGGTACCCGCCTGTGAAGATCGTCCGGCCCAATGACGGGAGAATTTCCTCCAAGGCCAGGCCGGTCGAAAGCGCTGCCATCCGCCGGAAAGAAGTCAGCGTGCCTGGAACGGCAATCGACTCAGCCGCCGCGGATGCGGGTGGATCGAGAATCGAGGCGCCGCCCGCCCAACCGCTGCCACCCGCAGCCCGTATGGATTCCAGCACAGAGCGCGCTGTGTCGTCGTCTCCGTGAACGAGAGCGGCCAGGACAATGTGCCGACGAAGCTCGGCGGCTGCGATCTGGTCGTCGTCACCGACAGCGTCCAATGCAGCGACATACGCCGGCACTGCGCGAGAATCGCCGTAACGGTCAAGGAACTCTGCGCGAGCAAGCAACGCCTCCCGATCGGCAGAAGCGGATTCCGCAAGCCGATCCAAGACCTGGCGCGCTCCGAACGGATCGCCTTCACGTTCAAGGTCTTCGGCTTCCTTGACGGAACCCGGGGCCGGAGGCGCAACGAGCACAGCCAATGCCATAAGGAACGCGAGGTGAGCCGTTCGTTCGTGCATCCGGGTATCCGCAAGAATTGTACTCCAACCGCTCCGGCGGTCAGTTCCAGAGCTGTTTAGGGCCCCGCCCAACCGGCTGGGGGGCGTCGGGGGACAGCCATTTCCGCCGATCCGACTAGGGCGCGAGTGCAGACCTCGCGCAACGCTGTAACAACTCCCAGAGCCTCCGCACGTGCGCCTCGGTCGTCCGGATGTTCCCGATCGCGACCCGGATCACATATCGGTCCGCTAGCCTCGCGTGCGAGAGGAAGAACTCCCCGGTGTCGTTGACAGCGCCGAGCAGTTTCTCGTTGGCCCGGTCGATTTCGGCATCCGTTACGTTTGGCGGAACGACTCTCAGGCAGACCAGCGAGAAGTGGGTGGGCGCCATACGCTCGAAGTCCGGTGCCGCATCGACCCATTCGGCGATCAGCCTGGCCAGGCGGACATGCTCGCGCAAGGTGGCGGCGATGCGTTCCGACCCGAACGATCGCAAGACGTACCACAGCTTGAGCGCTCGGAAACGCCGTCCCAGCGGAATCGAGTACTCCATGTAATTCACCGCACGAGGATGGTCGCCGCTGCGAAGGTATTCCGGCACAAGCGACAGGGCCCGTCTGAACGACTCCGGGCGCGACGTGTACATGACCGAGCAATCCATCGGAACAAACAGCCATTTGTGCGGGTTGACAACAAACGAATCGGCCCGCTCGCAACCGGCAAAATGCTCGCGCATTTCCGGAAGCATGGCCGCAGGACCCGCATATGCGGCATCGACATGCAACCAGAGCGAATGCTCGGCCGCGATCTCGGCGACAGTGCCAACCGGGTCGACTCCGGCGGAGGCTGTCGTGCCGACAGTCGCAACCACGGCGATGGGCTGAAAGCCGTCGCGCAAGTCCGCCGCGATCGATTGCCGCAAGGCCTCCGGCCGCATCGCAAACCTGTCATCGCACGGGATCTTGCGACATGCCTCGAAGCCGCGTCCCAGCGCGGCCATGGCCCTCTCGACGGAGGAATGCGCCTGTGCTGAGGTGTAGATCACAATGCGATTCAGATCGAGCTCCGAGCCTGAACGCCCGGCCCTCTCCAATGCCGACTGCCGGCCGGCAATCACCGCGTGAAGGGTCGCTGTCGAAGCCGTGTCGTGGATTAACCCGAACCAGTGGCCGGGCAGCCCCAGCAGGCGGCCGAGCCATCGCAACGTGCACTCTTCGAGTTCCGCCAAGGCCGGCGACGAGCGCCACAGCAGCCCGACATTGTTCAGGGCCGCGGCGAGCGTCTCGCCCAAGATGCCCGGACTGGAACCGCCTGCGGCGAAGTACGCCATGAATCCGGGGTGGTTCCAGTGCACCGCCCGAGGCAGGACGTCGTGCTCGAAGTCAGCCAGGATTTCGGCTTGCGGGGACGGCCGTTCCGGCGGGTCGGGAGCCAGGGTGTCGAGCAGTTCTCCGGGCCGGACCTGCGACAGGACGCGGTACCGCTCCGGATGGGCCAGATAGCTCGAGATCCAGTCAACTAGATCATGCCCCGCCCGGCGAAACTCCTCGGGGCTCAATTCTGTCGGCTCAGCAGCGCCGAAGGAGTAACTTTCCTCCTCTTTCATTGCGTCTCAATAGACGCAGGAAGTGTATTGGCCATGCGTCTGAGCAACAGCCAACAGCCCCTGTTGACCAGCGCGCGAAACTTGCGGCAGTCAAGGTTCGTGCGTTAGTCTAAGTCTACATTGCAGTGTGCATCTTGCTCGAAAGGATCCGATAGCCATGCCAAGCAAATCGATTCGCATCGGCGCCCTCGCGGCGCTAGTCTTCACCCTCCTGGCATCGACCGCCGTAGCCCAGACGGGCGCCGTGCGCGGCCGTGTACTTGACGAGAGCGGTCAGGGTATCCAAGGTGCCATGGTCTACATCGAACGCATCGGCATGCGGGGCAACTACAAGGTCAAGACCAACAAGAAAGGGAGCTACTTCCACGCTGGGCTGCCGATGGGCGAATACAACCTTCGACTGGAGATCAACGACCAAGAGATCCAGACGATCAACAGCTACAGGGTCAAGCTAGGTGAACCGGAGGCGGTCGACTTCGACCTAGGAGAGATCAAGCGCGAGCAGCAAGCCGCGCAGGGTGCCGGCGGCCCGACGAAGGAGCAGCTCGCAGGAATGAGCGAGCAGCAGCGCAAGAGATACGAGGAAGATCTGAAGAAGCGCCAGCAGCAGATCAGCAAGAACAAGGAGTTGAACGAGACCTTCAACGCAGGCATGGAAGCGAAGCGACTGGAGGATTTCGCCATTGCGGTGCAGCACTTCAAGAAGGCTGCCGAAATCGATCCCGAGCAGCATGTTGTCTGGGGAAACATGGCGGAGGCGCTCTCTGGCTTGGTGCGGGCCAAGACTGGAGCCGAGCGGGATGCGGTCAGCGAGGAGGCGATCTCGGCCTACCGCCAAGCGATGACGCTGGAGCCGGATCCGGCCTACGCCAACAACCTCGGCCTGCTTTTGATTCGTCTCAATCGCTTTGACGAAGGGGTGGCGGAACTGGAGAAAGCCGCCGAGATGTCGCCCGAGAACGCCGGCACATACTACTTCAATCTCGGAGCAACGATGGTCAATACCGGCAACACGCAAGGCGCCATTGACGCTTTCAAGAAAGCGACCGTGGCGAAACCGGACTTCGCCAACGCGTACTACCAACTGGCTACGGCGCTCGTCGGAACGGCAACGATGAATGACGACGGATCGGTGATTCCCGCGCCGGGCACAGTCGAGGCGTACCAGAAATACCTGGATCTAGAGCCAGCAGGGCCTTACGCCGCCAGCGCGCAGGCGATGGTGCAAACCTTGAGTAGCACGCTTGAGACCTCCTTCGAGCAGCCCAGCAAGAGGAAAGGGAAATAGCTGCCACGCCTTGAGAGTCGGGTCCTGTCGCAACGACAATCGAAAGGCGCCGGACCGCGAGGTCCGGGCGTACCCGGCTAGAGAGGAGGTCCAAGGGTGATGGTGCGAAACATCCTGCTGCTGGTGATCGGCATCATCGGCTTGGCAATAGTTCGCAACTTGATCCGGGAGATCAGCCGGTTCGTGGTTCGATCGATGGGCGCGCGATCAGCCAGCAAAGGATCCGGCGCGGGTAGCCCCGCGGGGTCGCCGACAAGCGGAAGGCTCGTGCAGGATCCCCAAACAGGCACCTACGTAGATCCGGCATTCGCGGTACGGGCCAAGGTCGGCGGCACGATTCACTACTTCGAGTCGGAAGCGAGCCGCGACGCGTTCGTCAAGGCGAGCGCGTGAGGGCTCGCGACTCAATCCATCAGCATCCCGCCGTTCACTTCGATCGACTCGCCGACAATGTGTGAGGCGGCATCACTGGCAAGAAAGACGATCGCGCTCGCCACCTCCGACGACTCCCCCGCCCTGGCTTGGGGAATCTGAGACACCATCGAGCGCATTCTCTCGTCGCTGGAAAACCGCTCGTGGAACGGGGTGAGAATCACCCCGGGATTGACGGCGTTCACACGGATGCCGTCCGCGATCAGTTCCTTTGCCAGCCCTTTGGTCATGCCGGTCACAGCCGCTTTCGCCGTGGCGTAAGGGATCGCTCCCGGACCCCCTCCGTTGTGTCCCGCAATCGAGCCCAGATTGACCACCGTGCCGGAACCGCGCGCACGCATCCCGGCGGCGGCCGCCTGGGTCACCCAGAGCACACTGGCGAGATTCAGGGACATGACGGCGTTCCAGAACGGCTCGTCGATTTGCGCCAGGTGGCGACGGTCGATCAGCGAGCCGGCGTTGTTCACGAGCGCATCGATTCGGCCAAAACGCGCCACCGCGTCATCAACCAGCCGGACGCACTGGGCACGATCTGAGAGATCCGCCCGGAAGGGGACAGCAACACCCCCGGCATCCACGATGGAGGCCACAACTTCGCCGGCCTCGCGCTCACTTGAGTTGAAATGCACGCCGACCGCGGAGCCGCGCCGGGCGAACTCGCGGGCGGTCGAGGCACCGATTCCCAGGGACGCTCCCGTGACGAGGGTGACGTGCGAAGATGGGAAATCTTGCATGTCGCACCAGTGTACCGGCCGCGCCGGACACGGTGTCCAAGGTCGAGCAAAGTGAGCAACCCGACAACTTATCCCAACTACATCGACGGCGAGTGGGTCACGTCCGATCGCACCTTCGAGAATCGGAATCCAGCTGACACGGACGACTGCGTCGGCATATTCTGCAAGGCGAACCAGGCCGACGTGAACGTGGCAGCAGAAGCCGCGCAGGAGGCCTTCAGGGCCTGGTCGGGCCTGACCGCCCCCGCCCGCGGCGCGTACCTGTTCAAGGTCGCTGAAATCCTCGAGCGGAATCTCGACACGTTAGCTCGGGAAATGACGCGCGAAGAGGGCAAGACATTGCCCGAAGCGAAGGGCGAGACCATGCGGTCGATCAATATCTTCCGGTACTTCGGCGGGGAGGGCTCTCGGATTCCCGGCATCCAGGTACCGTCCGAGCGCGACCGGGTCTTCATGTACGCAGTGCGAAGACCTCTGGGGGTGGTCGCGCAGATCAATCCCTGGAACTTCCCCAGCGCGATTCCTGCATGGAAGCTGGCACCGGCTCTGGTGGCAGGCAACTCCGTGCTCTTGAAGCCTGCCACTGCCGCTCCACTGTGCGCGTGGAGACTGGCCGAAGCATGCCATGAAGCCGGCATCCCGAAGGGCGTGGTGAACCTGATCTGCGGATCCGGCAGCGAAGTCGGGGATGCCATGGTGCATGCCGAACCGGTCAAGGCCGTGTCGTTCACCGGTTCCGTGCCGGTGGGTCAAGCGCTGCACGCTCAAGCATCGCTGAGACGCATTCGCATCCAACTCGAGATGGGCGGGAAGAACCCGACTATCGTGCTGGCCGACGCCGACCTTGACAAGGCAGTGGCCAACACCTTGAACGCCGCCATGTTCTCAACCGGACAGAAGTGCACCGCGACCAGTCGGGTGATCGTCGAGGAGTCCATTCACGACGCCTTTCTGGCCCGCATTGTTGAGGCGACCAAAGGCCTCCGGGTCGGCAACGGCCTTGAGGCCGGCGTTCAGATCGGTCCTGCTATCGACCAGGATCAACTTGACACGAATGACCGTTACTGCCGCGTGGCCGAGAATGAAGGCGCCAAGCTTGAGTGCGGGGGACGGATTCTCTCCGAGGGAGACTACGCCAAGGGATACTTTTTTGAGCCGACAGTGTTCAGCGAAGTAACTGAAGACATGCGCATTGCGCGCGAAGAAGTCTTCGGGCCGGTGCTTGGAGTGATCCGGGCGGCCAATTTCGCCGATTGCATGCGCATTGCGAATACGACGGACTTTGGCCTTTCTGCATCAATCCAGACCACCAACGTGTCGCGCATCTTCGAGTACATCAACCGTATCGAGGCCGGACTGATTACCGTCAACCTGCCTAGCGCAGGCGTCGAGTACCAACTGCCTTTCGGTGGATCGAAGGACTCGAGCTTTGGCCCGAAGGAGCAGGGCCCGGCGGCTCTTGAGTTCTACACCGACTACAAGACTGTGTACCTCGGCTACTGACGTTCCGGGCCGTCCTGACCGCCCGGATGCGGCCCGCCCTCCTAGATTTGGACGGTGCCGGTTGGGCTCTCACCGGTGCGTGCGGGGTCGCACGCAGGCGGGGTGGTGAAGGATGGCGGTCAGCAATTGCATCAAGAAGGATCCGCCGCGAGGCTGCGAGGCTTCTGGGGCAGCGCTTCCGGACCCGGCAACAGCAGGCGCGCAACCGATATCGTCGGGCGAGGCTATTGGGCCAGCCACCGGTTGTAGAATTGCAGCGCCGAGCAACCACCAGAAGGACAGGTCAGCCGGCTTAGTGACGGTCATGTCCGCCAGCAACAGTCGTACGCTTGGGCTGGAATCCTCGGACCAAGGCAAAGAAGTTGGTTTGTGGACCCTACGAAGAAGCGACAGTCAGTGCGGGGAACCCCCACTGCGGTCCGGAACGCCTGTCCATCGGGACGTGGCCGGAATTCCATATTCCGGGACGAGCACTTACGGGCCTGTTAACCTGCGCATCGGCGCAGCGATGCACGACTGCCGGAAAGAAGATCGAGCACGCGGCCGCCTACCGTCCCGGAGGGCAGCATTCTGCATCGTGCTAGCGGTCGGAGCCCTGTCGGCAGCGCTGCCACTCAACGCGTTGGAGCAATGCCGGCTCTGTCATCCGGATGAAGTGACAGCGTATCTCCGCACCGGGATGGGTCGGGTCCCTTGCCCGTCCGATTCAGGCCAGCCTTCGGGAATGTACTATCACGGCTACTCGGGTACGACGTCCCATGTCGAGCTGTCGGACCGCGGTATGGTGCATCGCATACAACGAGAAGGACTTGAGGCAAGCTACGTGATCGGTTCCGGAAACGCTGCGTTCGGCTACCTCATTCCGGCGAATGACGCGATTATCCAATCTCCGATCGCGTACTATTCGGACCTCCAGACATGGGGAATGGCACCGGGCATGGAGCGATATTCCGAGCCTGATTTCACGCGGCCCGCTTCGGCTGAGTGCCTTTGGTGCGACTCCGGCCAGCCTCGGCCTGTTCCCGGCTCGGTGAACCGCTACGAGAGCCCCCCATTTGTGCCGAGGTCATTTCGTGCGACCGCTGCCACGGCCCGCCGGATGCGCACCTCGAATCACCCGTGGCCTCGATCATATTCAACCCGGCCAAGGCGGCCCCTCGCGAACGCGACAGCGTTTGCGAGCAGTGCCACCTCTCAGGCCTGGCCCGGGTCCAACACCCCGGTCAGACATTCGGTTCCTTCGAGCCGGGCCGTCCGTTGGAAGAATTCCGGTCTGTATTCGTGGGCAGTACCGATGACGCAGAGGGGCAGAGCCGGTTCCAGGTTGTGAGCCACGTCGAACAGCTTGCGCTCAGTCGCCGCGCCCAAGTCAGCGGCCAGGACCTTTGGTGCGGCACCTGCCACGATCCGCACTCTTCTACGAGGGACCTGGCTTTCGAGATCAGCGGGCGCTGCATGGGGTGCCACGACGGAAAACTGGACCCCGAACATGCAGCGCTCGCAAGCGACAGTCCCACGGCAGCGGTCATAGTGCGTTCACTGACCACCGGATAACTCGGTGGCCAATCCCACCTGCAGATGCAAGACACCCACAGAATCTCAGGCCGTGGAAACCGCAGGACGGTTGAGTTGGGCGCCGCAACCTTGGCATCGCGCTCATACGACTCGGGCAGGACAATTCGCCCGCAGGTGACATCAATAAGGGTGTGACCCTCTTGCAGGCGGCCTCCGCGATCCGGGACCGGGATGCAAGCGCCCTTGAGGCCTTGGGAACTGGACTCGTCCTGTCGGGAGCGCCGCAAGAGGGGCTCCGCTTCCTGTGGAGTGCCGTCCACGCGGGTCCAGATCAAACCTTGTATCGAAACTCTCTGGCCGCAGGTTGGTGGAACGTCGGCGCGGAAAAGAAATCCGTTCAGGAGATAGAGCGAGCCATTGCGCTTGAGCCACTTCTGGAGTCCGCGTACCATATGCTGGCTCGCGTGAACCTGGCGCTGGAAATCCGGGCCGCAGCCCGGTCCGCGTGGATGCGTCTGCTTGCTCACAGACCTGGACTGATCTTCGCGAGGAAGCTATCGAATTTGCTCTTCGACCAAGAATCGGCATCGGAGAAGTGACAGGGATGAACAGCCTGCCTTCCCAATCTGGCCCAGCGTCGCATGGCTCTGCTAACGGTTCGTCCACTAGGCCCGCTCTCAAAGCGGGCATCGCTGTAGCAAGGGATGCGCTGGAGGGTTAGCGCGTAGTCGCGGTCCGCCGGGTGGACGGACTGCGAACCCGTGGAGAGTCTTGGATTGATCCTGTCTCCACAATCTGGAGAAGAAACCTAGGACGGTGTCAATGGCGAAACTGCGCGCAACTTGGGTGAGCTTCTTCACAGGATTGGTAGACTTTGCCCCCGTCATTGCGATAGAGCTTGAGGCGGTAGCGGTTGCGATCCAGCATCCAGCGGATGGTAAGTGGACGTCGCATGGTCCAAATCCAAGAAGGCGGACCTGGGAACATGGAAACCGGCGAAGGGCTCGTTGACATCCCCGCCCGGTCCAGAACCGTAAGCCTGTACAATCGATTTGATGAGGGGCGAGCCGTAGTTTACGGTTTCAAACTCGGCTTGCTGTCAGCCCAACTCGTCGACAGGGCTGGTTTTGAAGGGCACGTAGCTCAGTTGGTTAGAGCGCCTGCTTCACACGCAGGAGGTCCCCAGTTCGAGTCTGGGCGTGCCCACCACCTAAGTCCAATCTTCTCAACGATCCCAGCTCCCTGCGGGTTGAATCGAGCCGGCCAAGACCGACAAAACTTACAAGAACCGTAGCGGAAGTCGCTCGGTACGGCTACGCCGTAGCAAAAGTCCTCTCATGCTCATTCGCTTGGCGGTCGAGCTTCTGCAGCGCCTCCCGCATCATGCCGAGCTTGGCTTGGCTGTAGCGCTTGAAGACGGTCGAGTCACCTTGACGCAGCATCTGGGTTACGAAGTGGTCGGCCATGCCGCCGGCGCTATGGCGCGTGGCGAAGGTGTGGCGCAGTTGGTAGAGCGGGAAGTGCTCGATGCCCGCCCGCTTGAGCGTCGACGCCCAAATCTTCTTAAGCGTCGTGAGATGGGGCTTCTTTGCTCCCGGCCGAGTCGAGGGGAACAGGAAGTCAGAATCCAGGCTCTCGCTCAACTGAGACTCGAAGGCCTGGCGAGCACGCTCGCTCATCGGCATGTCTGCGATGCCGCTCGCGGTCTTTGAATCCGGGAGATGAACGAGCCTGTTCTCCATGTCGACCTGCTCCTTTCGAATCGGCAGCAGCTCCTTGTAGGGCCGAAGTCCGATTTCGACCATGATGACGACCACGTTCCTGAGGTAGGCCGGAGCGAAGAATTCGACTCGGGCCTGCTCGCTCGCAGTCAGGTAGTGCGGCTTGCGCGTTGAGCCAGCCAGTCGAGCAGGAAACTCAACTGAGTGACACGGGTTTGAGGCAAGGCGCTTCTTCTGGACCGCCACGTTGAGAATCCGGCTCAGAACGCGGTAGTCGCGGTGGACGGTCGATGGCTTGAGCGGTCTTGATTGGTAGGTGCCTAGTTTCGTTGTGATCTTGCGACGGGATCTTAGCCTGCGGGCAAGGTACTCTTCGATGGCCTCTGGAGTGATGTCCGTAAGCCTCCAACCGCCAAAGACAGGCCTGAGGTTTCGGAGTACCTCTAGATTGGCGCGATGGGTGTTCTCTGACCGAACTGGCGGTCTTGAACGGTTTTCGAGGAACCAGTCCGCCCAGGTATCGAACGTGAGATCCTTGGCCGCCAGTAGCGCGGGCAACGAGCCTTAGTCCCGAGCCGACAGCCGGGCTCGAAGTCGTCGTTCGGCCTCCTCGCGGTCGTCTGTTCCCGTCGATTCTTGAATCAACCTCCCTTCCTTGTTTCGGTAGCGCATCCACCAGCGTCGAGAGTCGCCGCGCGGGTACTGGCTGCCGCTGTGTTTTCGGGGTCTACCCGTTCTGTTCATTGATTCCTCCATTCACGTGAAAACGTTGACGCCACTCGGCCAGCTCCGACAGCCGGAACCGGATCGAGCGGCCCATCATGCGGTAATGGGGAATCTGCTTTCGCTCGATCGAAGCATACACGAGCGACGGGCTGACGCCCAAGAACTGGGCTGCTGCCTTCACGGTGATAGGGGCTTCTGCCGCTTGGGGCTCAACGATCTGTGTCATAGGCGTCCCGAGAAAGGGAGCCGATCTGGGCGACAAAACTCACCCGACCCGACGAATGCTTGTCAGGGTTTTGAGCTTTGCCGCTTTGGGGGACTCTAGAAGAACAAGGCCCATGTCGGCCTGACGCGCCCGCTTAGGACTCATACGGAGGGCCTTCATGCCTACGAGTTATTTGCGCGCAGCGCTCCTGGTTTGCTGCCTGTTCTGGGCCGGCTCGGAGCCGACGCTTGCCCAACTTCCACACGGAGGAATCGCCGGAACGGTCTCGGACCCGAGCGGAGCTGTAGTCGCCAACGCACAAGTAACCGCCCGAAGCGTGGCCACTGGCTTGGAGCGAAGCGCAGAAACCGATGAATGGGGATCGTTCTTGTTCGCGGTCTTGCCTCCCGGCGTTTACGAAGGGGCTTATATACAATCCTAACCAAAGCAACCAATTTTGCTGGCAGGAAAAAACCTGCGCAATCCATCTATAAATCATTGATTGCGCTTGACTTGTGAAGCTGTATTGGTTACCATAGTAGG